>ERZ507587.4-NODE-4-length-144031-cov-8.89466_pt1 | contig 144031 bp, 116 predicted proteins | sample MGYA00512412_ERZ507587 | MGnify/ENA metagenome assembly ERZ507587
CGGTTATCAGACTCAGGAAATTCCAGTCGGAAATGGTGGTAAGAAAGATATTACCATGCAAGACGATTCCGAACTGATGGATGAAGTGGTTGTGATCGGTTATGGTACGCAGCGAAAGGGTGATGTGACCAGTGCTATTTCAAGTGTAAAATCAGAAAGTTTTGTGAAGGGGGCGGTAACCGATGCAGGCCAGCTGATACAAGGTAAGGTAGCAGGGCTGAATATTTCTTTACCTTCAGGAGATCCTACCGGCAACACACAAATTATGCTACGTGGTATTTCATCTTTAAAAGGTGGAACTTCACCATTAGTATTAGTTGACGGAGTGCCAGGAAGTCTGAATACAGTAGCCCCTGAAGATGTTGAGTCCATCGATGTATTAAAAGACGGTTCGGCTACTGCCATTTATGGTACACGTGGTACAAATGGCGTAATTATTATTACAACCAAACAAAGTCGTAAAGAAATGGCTCCCACCATTGATTATAATGGATATGTTTCTGTATCAAACATTTTAAACAGACCTGATTTCATGGATGCTGATGACCTTCGTCAGAAATGGAATGAAGGATATACTTTCAACGGAGCTAACTTGAAAGATTTCGGAGCCAATACCGATTGGCTGGGTGAACTGACCCGCACAGCTGTTTCTCATTCACACAACTTATCCTTAAGAGGTGGTAGTAAAAATACCAATTATACAGCCTCCATCAACTATACCAACCGGCAAGGTACTTTTATAAAGACTGACTTTGAAGCTATAAACGGTCGTATGGACATCACTCACTCTATGTATGACAATAAATTGACAGCCAATGTCAGTACATTCGTCAGCCAACATACCATGCCTCGCAGTTGGAATACATACGCTTATCGACAGGCTTTGATTCACAATCCTACAGAACCTGTAAAAGATGAGAACGGTGACTGGTTTGAGCGCGACTTGTATTTTTATGATAATCCTGTAAGTTATATCCGCGAAACAATTGGTGAAATGAAACGTAAAAACATCCGTTTCAATGGTAGCCTGACTTTCCGCCCTATTGAATCTTTGACCTTGAAAGCCATGTATGCCCGCCGGAGTACGACTTCTACCGATGGATATTACCAAACCAAGAAACATGTATCTACAACCAAGAGTGGCCGTAACGGCTATGCATATCGTTATGATTCTGATTTTGATAATAATCTGATAGAATTGACGGCCAACTTTCAGAAAGCATTCGGCAAGCACAATGTCAGTGTATTGATAGGTTATAACTATGAAGACAACACCAACTCTAACCTGTCCATGTCCAACTACGATTTTCCTACCGATGCTTATTCTTACAACAAAATGGAAGCAGGTATGGCCTTGAAACGTGGTGAAGCTTCCATGACCAGTTATAAAAATTCTGATAAATTAATCGGATTATTCACCCGTGTCAGTTACAATTTCAATGACCGCTACTTATTGATGGCTTCTTTGCGTCATGAAGGCTCTTCCAAGTTCGGTAAAGATCATAAGTGGGGTAATTTCCCCGGCATCTCTTTAGGATGGAGAATTAACAGAGAGAATTTTATGAAAAATGTGAATTGGATGGATAACCTGAAACTTCGCGTGGGATACGGTGTGACCGGAATCAATGTAGCCGACCCGTACACATCACTCTCAAGTTTGAATTATAATGGCGCTTTCCTGTACAATGGAACATGGGTCAAAGCATTGGAAACAATCCGTAACAACAACGCTGACCTGCGTTGGGAAAAGAAACACGAATTCAATGTAGGTCTGGATTGGGATGTCCTAGGAGGACGATTGGGTGGAACCGTTGACTACTATATACGTAGAACAAAAGATGCTCTTTGGGACTACGAGGTTCCTGTTCCGCCTTATATGTATCCAACCATGCTAGCCAATGCATCGGAAATGGAAAATAAAGGACTTGAAATTCTAATTCGTGCTACGCCTATCCAGACAGAAAAATTCACTTGGAATACCAATGTGTCCTATTCTACTAATTCAAACAAGGTCGTTGCACTATCCAGCGAGAAATTCTCGATGGACCAAGATTATTTCTATACAGGGTATACCGGAGAACCCATTCAAACCACTACCCATATCGTCCAAGTAGGCAAGCCTATAGGTACTTTCTATGGTTTGAAATCGGTTGATATTACAGATGACGGACTATGGTTGGTAGAAAACAAAAAAGGTGAACATGTTTTAGCCGAGGAAACCGATGCCACTGACTGGCAAGTATTAGGTAATGGTATTCCTAAACATTATCTGAACTGGAACAATACCTTCAATTTCTTTAATTTCGATTTAAGTATAAATATGCGTGGTGCTTTCGGCTTCCAGATTTTGAATTACCAACGTATGTATTATGAAAATGCAAAACCTGAAATCCAGTACAACCGCCTGAATTCTGCTTTTGACAAAGTATATGGCAAAACCCAATTGAAAGATGACCAACGCTATGTCAGCTATTACGTAGAGGACGGTGATTACTGGAAAATTGACAATGTGACTTTGGGGTATACCTTCAAACTATCCAAACAGCATATCATCAAAAACCTACGTATCTATGCTTCAGTATTGAATCTAGCTACCATTACCGGTTACAAGGGTATGGATCCGGAAGTACCATTGAGCAGCAACACCTATGGATTATTGGATGCCGGTACTGACAATCGCGACAAGTATCCTACCAATCGCACTTATACTTTTGGAGTTAATCTTACATTCTAAATCTAATTAAACAAAAAAGAACAGTTATGAAACTATTTAAATATGGTGTTTATGCACTCTGTGCATCTGCCATGCTCAGTATAAGCAGTTGCTTTAATTTGGATGAGGAGCCTTATTCTGAAATCATTGAAGAAGACTATGTACCAACCGAAGCCGATGAGATAGCCTTGTTGGCTACCACCTATTCACAATTACGCTTTGTGATGGACTGGTATGGCTTGTTTGACCTACAGGAAGAATCGGGCGATGTAATTGTCACACCTACCCGCCCGAACGGCTGGGATGACGGAGGTACTTACAAGCAAATGCACAAACACACTTGGGACAACCAGCAAGGACAGCCCCAAAGTATTTGGGACTATTGCTATAAAGGCATCGCCAATGCCAATAAAATATTAAAACGTGCCGATGAAGGTTTTTTTACAGAAGAAAGTAAACCTAAAGTCGTAGCTGAGGTAAAAGGAGTACGTGCACTTTGGTACTCCATTCTTTGCGATACACATGGAAATATTCCTATACAAACCAGTTTCAGTGAAGAGATTCCGGTTCAATCTACTCGTAAACAAGTTTTTGACTTCATTATCAATGAACTGAAAGAAGTAATGCCCAATTTGCCTACTGAAGTCAATAAATCCACTTATGGCAGACTCACTCAATGGGGGGCCAAATGCTTGATGGCACGTATGTATCTGAATGCTGGGGTCTATACAGGAACTCCAATGTGGAACGAATGTCTGGAACAATGTAACGATATCATTAACAGCGGTTTGTTTAGTTTAGAAACAAACTACACAGATATCTTCAAAACAGAAAACTCCGGATGTGTGGAAACGATCTTTGCCATTCCTTATGATGAAGTTTATAATGAAGGGGACAACAATGGTCCTGTTTTTGGAGCCCACATGAAATTTCTATCTTCAAACAGTCGTAAGGTCTTCAATATGCAAACCACCCCATGGGGAGGTTCAGCAGCAAACCCTCAGTTCATTAACAGCTATGATCCTGATGATATGCGGTTAAAATATACATGGCTGCAAGGTGACCAGTACAGCCCGGACGGAGTACTGATCACCACTTTCCCCAATAAGCTACCCAGTATTTACAAAACAGACACAGATGACGGTTATCGGGTAGGAAAATACGAAATTAAGGTAGGAGCTAAAAGCCTTCTAAGCAACGACTTCCCTTATTTCCGTTATACTGAAGTATTGCTGATGAAAGCAGAATGTCTGCTCCGCTTAGGACAAAACGAAACCGAAGCAGCCCATATCGTATCACAGATCCGTGAGCGTGCATTCCGTGAATCGGCTCATCCGGAAAAAGCAACGGTTGATGCAGCTTGGTTAAAAGGCGATACACACATTAACTATGGTACGCTTGACGAAAAAGGTCAGATTGATGATGCGGGTAATACAGAAGTCGTAGAATTAGGCGGACTTTATGATGAATGGGGATGGGAATTTGCAGCCGAGGCCCGTCGACGTACGGATATGATTCGCTTCGGAACCTATCAGAAGAAAAGTTGGTTTAATCATACTCCGACTGCCAATGACTTGAATGGCAACTCTATCCTGTTCCCGATTCATTTAGATCATCTTAATACAAACCCTAATTTACAGCAAAATCCAGGCTATGCCGGTAAATAAGAAATAATGTGATAGAAAGCAACCTTCTTTCTTCTCAATAGTTGCTAATTATTTAAACAAATATTTATTTTCCAGCCCGGTTTAAGTTATTAGAACCGGGCTTTATATTCCCATCTCTTATAAAATCATTACTTAAAATATGCTCATGGAAATGAACAGATATTTATCTTTTACTCTCTTTACAGGATTATCCCTATTGACAACAATACCCATTGAGGCGTATACACTAAATCCTAATAAAACAGCAACATCCATCTTACAGACAAATGTTATCGAAGTACGAAGCATAACTTCTGTACAACCCATCGTGATCTATTGTCCTGTGGGAACTGTTCCTCAATTACCTTATCAAGTATGGGTGACTTATTCAGACGGACAAGGTGAATACCGTCAAACTAAATGGTCCAATTCCGCTTTATCCACAGAACAATCAGAGGCTGACGATAAAGTTTATCCCATTGGAAGCCAATACACAATAAACGGATTCATTATAGGAGACGATACTACAGAAAACGGATATCCTATCACTGCTAAAATAGAGGTGGTAGACACTAAAAATACAATTTCCCCCAAGCTAATAGCCCATACTATCCCCTTAAACAATGTAAAGATTAACGGCAACAATCGCCTGACCTCCAATCGTGATCTTGCCATTAAAGAGATTATCAGTTGGGATGTAAGCCAACAGCTATATAATTATCGCGACACTTATGGACTGAGTACCGAAGGATATACCCGGTCTGACGGATGGGACTCACCTGAAACTAAATTAAAAGGACATGGTTCCGGACACTATATGTCCGCACTGGCCCTTGCCTATGCCGCTGCAACAAATCCTTCGCATAAAGAAATTTTACGCCGTAACATCACCCGAATGGTGAATGAACTGCGCGAATGTCAGGAGCGTACATTCGTATGGAGCGAAGAATTAGGAAGGTATCTCGAAGCCCGTGATTTTGCCCCTGAAGAAGAATTGAAAAAGATGAAAGGTACATGGGAAGCTTTTGATGAACATAAAACAAAATGGGCTACTTATGGCTATGGTTATCTAAATGCGATCCCCCCGCACCATCCCGCACTGATAGAGATGTATCGTGCATATAACAATTCGGACTGGGTATGGGCTCCCTATTACTCCATTCACAAACAGTTAGCGGGTCTGATAGATATTGCAACTTATATGGATGATAAAAGCATTGCCGACAAAGCATTGCTCATAGCCAAAGATATGGGTCTGTGGGTATGGAATAGAATGCACTACCGCACTTATGTAAAAAAAGACGGAACACAAGAAGAACGCAGGACACATCCCGGCAATCGTTATGAAATGTGGAACATGTACATTGCAGGTGAAGTGGGAGGTATGGGAGAATCTTTAGCACGTCTTTCAGAAATGGTCAGCGCCCCTGAAGAGAAGGCGCGTCTGATAGAAGCATCCAATTGTTTTGATAGTCCGGCCTTTTACGAACCGCTTTCAAAGAATATTGATGATATACGTAACAGACACGCCAATCAGCATATCCCTATGATCATCGGTGCACTGAGAAGTTATTTAAGTAACAATGATACATTTTATTATCATGTATCCCATAATTTCTGGAATTTAATACAAGGAAGTTATCGTTATTCTACCGGCGGTGTGGGTAATGGCGAAATGTTCAGACAGCCCTATACCCAAATAGTAAGTATGGCCATGAATGGCGTATCTGAAGGAGAGAGTCACTCAAATCCACATATCAATGAAACTTGTTGTGCATATAACTTGCTAAAATTAACAAAAGACCTCAACTGTTTTAATCCGGACGATGCCCGTTACATGGATTATTACGAACGGACACTTTACAACCAAATAATCGGCTCATTACACCCTGAACACTATCAGACTACTTATCAATATGCCGTAGGACTAAATGCATCGAAACCATGGGGCAACGAAACTCCGCAATCTACCTGCTGCGGAGGTACGGGATCTGAAAATCATGTAAAATATCAGGAAGCAACCTACTTTGTTTCGGACAATACATTGTGGGTAGCCCTTTATATGCCTACCACACTCCATTGGGAAGAGAAAAATATCACTTTACAACAGGAATGTTTGTGGCCAGCAAAAAGCTCCACAATTAAAGTTACTGCCGGAGAAGCCCGATTTGCCATGAAACTGCGAGTACCTTATTGGGCCACCGACGGCTTTGATGTAAAACTAAATGGAATCTCTATTGCCACTCATTATCAACCTTGTTCATACGCGGTAATACCTACCCGGCAATGGAAAGAAAATGATATAGTAGAAATTACAATGCCATTCACCAAACATATAGACTATGGTCCCGACAAGCTACCGGCTGAAATAGCAAGTAAAGACGGACACCAACTTGAAACGGCTTGGGTAGGTACATTAATGCATGGACCGTTTGCCATGACAGCTACCGATATCACTAATTGGACGGAAGCAACACTCAATATAGACTCACGTCTTGCCAGTATTACCGTTGTTGAACCTAACGGTCCGCAAACCGGTACTACAGGAAATTTATATACACTGATGCAAGGTGGACGAACTTTCCAACCAGATTATTATCGCCATGACCATACAACTCATTACTTCCGCATCAATCATATTAAAGATCCTACTGTAGAACTGAAAATGGCTCTGTCGGCAAAATTACGAGAAACTACGGCATTTAGTAAAAGCCATTACACAAAAGCAAGTTTCGCCAAACTAACAACCGCTATACAAGAGGGAGAGAAACTAATGAAAATATCTCCTCTGACAGAAACTACCATTTCTACTTGTGTAGACAATATTGACAAGGCCATAGAATCATTAGTCGCCTCCCGATTAGATAAGAGCAATCTTGAAGCCAGTATCCATATAGCTAAAAAATGTAATCCGGACCTTTATACTACTGATAGTTTTAAAACATTGCAAGCTACTCTTGAAAGCGCCCATGAAGTAATGGATAACATTGATTTACAAACCGTTATTGACAAACAAACTTTATCACTACAAGATGCCACCGCTTCTTTGGTACTGGCAAATAATGTAGATAAAACAGAATTAAAGGAGTTACTTAATATAGCTATGGAACGCCAAACAAACCAAGAAAAATGGAATGCTCTCGCAGTCAAGATTCCTGAATTTGCTCCTTGGGCTCATTTCGGGTTTACCCGTTTGAAACGTACATTGGAACATGCCCAAAATGTATATTTTAATAAGGATAAAAACTACTCCCAAGGAGAAGTCAATGCCATAGTAGCTAGTTTGAATACCGTCATCAATACAATGAGACCGGGTAACTTACCCGAAATGGAAGATTTAAGACCTTTATCTGCTCTATTAAGGCGCGTAGGCACCATAGACGATTCTACAGATCCGACATTAAAAGACGCTGTTGCATTCACTGAAATGGTCATAAAATACGTAGCAGACGGCAGTGGCACACATGATATGATAGAAACAGCTATCAGCCGCTTAAAATCTGCAGCAGGATTATGATAAGCTAGCTTTTAGAGAATGTCTGAAAAGGTCTATTGAAAGATTCATCTGGAATCCTCACTTTTTCTTCGAATTTTCTCTTTTCTTTCTCAGAAAAATAGTAATCTTGCATAAGATTTAGAAAATAAGAAGAAAATACTATGAAAAGACTAGTCCTATTGCTATTGAACTTACTGATGCCGATGATTCTGTTTGCAGCGTCCAATGACCTCTGTTTCCGTCATTTTTCTGTAGAAGACGGACTATCATCCAATTCGGTACGTGCTTTAATGCAAGATAAATACGGTTTTCTATGGATAGGAACGGATGAAGGACTGAACCGCTATGACGGTACTACTGTAAAACTCTATAGACTGAAAGATAGGGGAGCTAATGAAGCTATTTCATCTTTATACAGCACCCTCAATAAGATATGGATAGGTACAGACGAAGGCATATATATCTATGATTACGAAACAGAAGATATAATGCCTTTTGTACTGGCCACCTCCCAAAATATCCATATTGAAACAAATACGAACCATATTGTCGAAGATAAAGACAAAAACCTATGGTTCACTACGGTAGGACAAGGAATATTCAAATACAACACTATCACCAACCACTTGGAGCAATACGAATTTAAAAACGCAAATGGTTTAATGGCAAGTGTACTGGTGGATAGTGAAAACCAAATATGGGCCATTACCAATTGGGGAAACTCAGGTCTTTTCAAACTGAATAAAGCAGAAAATAAATTCGAGACTTTTCCGCTCTCCTATGAAAGCGGAAAGCATGACTCAAACGCATTGGTCATGTTGGAAGACTCGGAACATACACTGTGGTTAGGAACCTGGGAGTGTGGTTTGCAAAAAATCGATAAATACAGCGGAAAGGCCACTACTTATCTGCATCCCACAGACGGAAAAGGTGCCACCCATATTCATTCTATCATGGAATATGCCCCTCACCAGCTACTCATAGGCTCGGATGACGGGCTTCTGTTATTCAATACCATTACAGAGGAATATCAATTGTTTACAGAAGATGAAACAAACCCACATTCATTGTCCAACCGTTTTGTTTATCCTATTATAAAAGATCATGAAGGTGGAATATGGATCGGAACTTACTATGGAGGAGTAAATTATATTTCACCCAATACTGGACAATTCGAAAGTTTTGTCCACTCACGTTTTTCCAATTCTGTTAACGGAACAGTCATCGGACGGTTCTGCGAAGACTCTAACGGAGATGTGTGGATCGCTTCGGATGACGGAGGGTTAAACTGCTTTTCTCCTCAAAATAGAAAATTTTCCCATTATTTGCCCTTGGAGGGAAAAAACAGTCTGTCCTATCACAATGTACATGCACTTTGTATGGACGATGATAATTTATGGATCGGTACTTATACTGGAGGGGTAAACGTATTAAATCTGCAAACGGGAACTTTTAAAACATATTCTGCCTATCAGGATAATCCCGCCTCACTGGACGGAACCAGTTCTTATGCCATATTCAAAGACAGAAAAGAGAGAATATGGGTCACCTCCATGTCCGGAGTAAATCTATATAACCGGGAAAAAGATAATTTCACCCGAATTAAAGACTTGGACGCACTGACCATTGACATTGACCAGGATACCAAAGGAAATCTCTGGTTCTCCACCCAAGGCAAGGGATTATTTAAATACCATCCAGAAAAACAGATATGGAAGAACTATATACATGACCATAAAAATCCGAACTCACTGGCAAACAACCAAGTGAACTGCGTACTGATTGACACAAACGGAGAGATGTGGGTGGGAACCATGAACGGGCTCTGCAAATACAATGCGGAAGAAGATGCATTCGAAACTTTACCTCTTGAAATTCCCAGTCACAATATATGCAGCATCATCGAAGACCAACGCATATTGTGGCTCACCACCACCAAAGGGCTAGTGCGCTACACCCCTGGAGAAGGTTGCCGAGTATTTACTAAAAGCGACGGACTGCAAAGTGAACAATTCCTACCTAATGCTGCCTTAAAAGCATCGGATGGAAAAATCTATATCGGCTCAGTAAACGGATTCAATGCTTTCTACCCCCATCAGATTAAGACAAATGTGATGCTTCCTCCAGTAATCATTACAGAACTGGAAATAGATAATAAGGAAATCCAAACTGGAAACAAACTGCTTCCAAAATCTCTCAACCAGTTGGAAGAACTGGAGCTATCCTATAAAGAAAATGCATTCAGCTTGCTTTATGCCTCTTTAAGCTATTGTACCCCCAATAAAAACAAATACGCCTATAAACTGGAAGGATTTGACAAAGACTGGAACTATGTAGGCTCCCAAAATAAGGCCACTTACACCAATTTGCCCGCAGGAACCTATCTTTTCAAAGTAAAGGCGACCAATAATGACGGAATATGGAATGAAAAAGGAACCAGTCTGAAAATCACCATCCACCCTCCTTTCTATTGGTCCACCGCTTCCAAACTGCTCTATTTTGTATTGGTTTGCATAGCTTTCGGATTCGTCATCCGCTTCATCATCAAACGGACAGAGAAGAAACATACGGCTGAAATAAACAAACTGAACGCCAACAAGGAAAAAGAAGTACACGAAGCCAAAATCAAGTTCTTCACCATGATAGCCCACGAAATACGCACACCGGTATCCCTTATCATAGGACCTTTGGAGAAAATAATGAAATCTCCCGTGTCCCTGCCGTCTACAGTACGCGACGATCTGAATATTATTGACCGTAACAGCCAGCGTCTGCTGTTCCTGGTAAACCAATTGCTGGATTTCCGGAAGGTGGAACAGGAAGGAATGAAAATGAAGTTTGCTTCCCAAAATATCCACCAACTGCTCAAAGCGGTTTGTGAACGTTTCGAACCTTTCATCGCCCAACATGGAGCACGGCTTACTGTGAAATATCCTGAAGCAGATTTCACGGCTATAGTAGACAGTGAGGCGGTAACCAAACTAGTCAGCAATCTGTTGACCAATGCCAGTAAATACACAAAAGATGAAGTTACTCTTACCTGTATCGTACAGCCGGAACAACATACTTTTATAATCCGAGTGACAGATAACGGCATAGGGATCAGCAAAGAAGAACAAAAGAAGATATTCCATCCGTTCTATCAGGCTATGGATAACAAGCCGGGAACAGGTATCGGCCTCAGCATTGTCAAAAGTATCGTAGAATCACACAATGGCTGTATTGAAGTGGAATCCGAGGTTAACAAAGGATCATCTTTTATCGTAACGTTGCCTATAGAACAAGCACAAGTCCTGCCACAGGATACGGGCACATCACTATTGAACAACCCAGCCATTCCCGAAGGAATCTTGCAAGAGGACCTCTCCGGTTCTCCTATCAAACATAAACCAACCATGCTGATTGTGGATGATAATGAGGAAATGTTGAATTTCCTTTCGAGTAGTCTGGCTGATAAATACAGCATACTTACCGCAGAAGACGGTATAGAAGCACTGAATAAACTGAAAGAAAACGAAGTGACACTCATTGTAAGCGACTGGATGATGCCACGCATGGACGGAGTGGAATTTTGCAAAACGATAAGGACTAACCAGGCTACCAGTCATATACCCTTCATCCTGCTAACGGCCAAGACAGATACCAACTCCAAGATAGAAGGTATGGATTGTGGTGCAGATGCCTACATAGAGAAACCTTTCTCCATGCAATACTTGGAAGCATGTATCAAGAATCTGGTAGACTTGCGTAATCTGCTGCGTCAGAAATTCTCGAAGATGCCGTTGGTTCCGCTGAACAGCATTGCCAATAATTCTATGGACGACAAGTTCCTTACCCGTATGAATGAAATCATAGAAGAGAATTTCTCCAATCCGGAATTATCCGTAGATTTCCTGGCCGAAAAATTGTGTATCAGCCGTTCGGGTCTGTTTGCCAAAATAAAGACATTGGCCAATATCACCCCTAATGAACTGATTCAAGTGGTACGTTTGAAAAAAGCAGCGATCTTGCTGGCAGAAAACAAATATCGCATCAATGAAATCTGTTATATGGTAGGATTCAATAATCCGTCTTATTTCTCCAAATGTTTCCAAAAACAGTTCGGCATGAAACCGGGGGAATTTGTAAACGGGAAAAGAGAAGAATAAAAACTAATCAAAAATCATTTCCTAAAAATAAAAAATCCGGTTTCCCCTTTTCAGAGAAACCGGATCCATGATGAACGAGTGGTTTTATTTCAATCAATAATTATTCTTCTTCACTTCGAAATAAGCTTGCGGATGCAGACATGCAGGACATACTTCAGGAGCTTCCGTACCTACATAAATGTAACCGCAGTTACGGCACTGCCATACAGTTTCTTCCGCTTTCTTGAATACTGTGCCTTCTTCCACATTCTTCAATAAAGCCAGATATCTTTCCTCATGCCCCTTTTCAGCTTCAGCGATTCTGCGATACATAGTAGCGATAGCAGGAAAACCTTCCTGATCGGCCACATCAGCAAAGTGAGGGTAATCAGTAGTCCATTCTTCATTTTCACCGGCAGCGGCAGCTTTCAAATTTTCCATAGTGGTACCAATGATACCTGCAGGATAGCTGGCAGTAATTTCTACCATACCGCCTTCCAACCATTTAAACATACGTTTTGCATGTTCTTTTTCCTGATCAGCTGTTTCTGTAAAAATAGCTGCTATTTGTTCATAACCTTCCTTCTTTGCTGTACTTGCAAAGTAAGTATAACGCATTCTAGCCTGTGATTCACCTGCAAATGAAGTCAGCAAGTTTTTCTCTGTCTGTGTACCTTTTACGCTTTTAGCCATAATTGTTAGTTTTATTAGTTAGTATTATTTGATCATCTGTTGATGACACAAAGATATATATTTTATTTCAAAATTGTATTTATTACAATTACGTTTTTATATTTAATTAAACGTTCACTTTATATAAAATAAACAAGAACACCTATATTTGTGTTCACAACAACATTAACATTTTCCATTATGAAAAACATCATCAAATTATTCACTTTTCCCCTCCTTACTATAATAGGATTTAATTCATGTGCGTCCATACCGTTAAAAATCGGAGAGTCTGAAAACAACTCCACTTACACTGTCAGCTATCTGTTTGAACATGACGGTTGCAAGGTATATCGTTTTTACGATAAAGGAAATTACGTTTACTTCACTACGAGAGGAGATGTAACCAGTATCACAAATGATTCTACCGCCCAACGCACCATTACCATCAACAAAACACCCTATGAATAACAAAAATACGAATTTAAATAGAATAATACCTTAATTTATACATTAATTTTATCTACTTTTGCAACTCGTTTAAAATCATAGCATAAAGTAGTTGACAAATGAAAGCATTTGAATTCAAACCGAAGCTCTTCACTACCCTACAGAATTATTCAAAAGAGAGCTTCATGGCCGACCTCATGGCCGGAATTATCGTAGGTATTGTTGCACTTCCACTGGCTATCGCATTTGGTATCGCTTCGGGAGTTTCCCCAGAAAAAGGCATCATCACTGCTATTGTAGCAGGATTTATCATCTCTTTATTAGGAGGAAGCAAAGTACAGATAGGCGGACCTACCGGAGCATTTATCGTAATTATCTATGGAATCATCCAAGAATACGGCATCAGCGGATTAACAGTAGCAACTCTTATGGCAGGAGTACTCCTTATTTTATTAGGTGTATTCAAGCTGGGAGCTGTTATCAAATTCATTCCTTATCCCATTATTGTAGGATTTACCAGTGGTATTGCCGTTACCATCTTTACGACACAGATTGCCGATATCTTCGGACTGAACTTCGGAGGAGAAAAAATACCGGGAGACTTCATAGGTAAATGGATGATGTATTTCCGTCATTTTGATACTGTTAATTGGTGGAACGCCATTGTCAGCATAGTCAGCGTCCTGATTATCGCACTGACTCCCCGGTTCTCAAAAAAGATTCCAGGTTCACTGATTGCCATCATTGTAGTAACCATTGCCGTGTACCTGATGAAAACATATGGCGGAATCACTTGTATCGACACCATTGGCGACCGTTTTACCATTCAGTCACAGCTGCCGGATGCAGTAGTGCCCGAATTAAATTGGGAAGCTATCAAGAATTTATTTCCGGTTGCCATCACCATTGCTGTACTGGGAGCCATAGAATCTCTGTTGTCTGCTGCCGTAGCCGATGGTGTCATTGGTGACCGCCACGATTCAAACACGGAACTGATAGCCCAGGGCGCAGCCAATATTATCGCTCCGCTGTTTGGCGGTATTCCTGCTACAGGAGCCATCGCACGTACCATGACCAATATCAACAACGGTGGAAAATCACCTGTTGCAGGTATCATTCATGCAGTCATTCTGTTGCTGATTCTCTTGTTTCTGATGCCTCTGGCACAATATATCCCGATGGCCTGTCTGGCAGGTGTATTGGTGATTGTTTCCTATAACATGAGCGGCTGGCGTACTTTCAAAGCGTTGCTGAAGAATCCGAAATCAGACGTCACCGTATTGTTGATCACTTTCTTCTTGACTGTTATTTTCGATTTGACCGTAGCTATTGAAGTAGGTTTGCTCATTGCCTGTGTATTGTTCATGAAACGTGTCATGGAAACAACAGAAATATCGGTTATCAAAAATGAAATCGACCCCAATAATGAATCCGATCTGGAAGTGCACGAAGAACATCTCATGGTTCCCAAAGGTGTGGAAGTATATGAAATCAACGGTCCCTACTTCTTTGGTATCGCTACCAAGTTTGAGGAAATCATGTCCGAACTGGGCGACCGTCCCAAAGTACGGATCGTACGTATGCGTAAAGTACCATTCATTGATTCTACCGGTATTCACAACCTGACTAATCTATGCGAAATGTCTAAGAAAGAAAATATTCAGATTGTGCTTTCGGGAGTGAATGAAAAAGTGCATCAAATTCTTGAAAAATCAGGATTTAATGAACTGCTGGGAAAAGAAAATATCTGTCCTAATATCAATGTGGCTTTGGAGAAAGCAAAGGCTATTATAGAAAAATAAAATAAGAAAGGAGAGCATTATGGACTAAAATAAATGCTCTCCTTTTTGATTCTATTCTGCTAATGAAGGACAGGAATAGAAAGCCAATATCCTTTTTTCAGTAAATAAGTGTAAAATGCCCCCATACTCCTCACTGGTGTTTTAAAATCTTGAAATCAGATTTATCATTAAAAGACCTTATCCGCATCCCTAAGCCCTTCCTGCCATATAGCCAAGTGCTTTCTTCGTGTTTGTTGTATTTCCATAGCTTATGGAAATAGATAAATGAATATTCAATGCCTCCAACAGCATATTTCCTAAAAGGCTGTTACCTCCCCCATTATACCGCATATCAACAACCAGCAAAGAAACTCCCCTTTGATTCATATCCTGAATCATGTGTTCCAAAAAATGGAGTATAAATAAAAATTCCCGTTAAAATAGCGGACAGAAAATGGATATAGCGACAACGGTTCTATATTCACAAAAGTATGGGCATCCTGCAAAAGAACTAACAATTCATTAATTCTCAGCTGGAAATCGGCTAAAGTGATGTTATTTATTCATATCACAAAGCTCATCGCAAGCGGACAGAACAAACAGACAGCATTAAGCTTTCAATGACTTGTCAAGAATAAAAGCTGGATGTACCTTGGTCAGAAAGATGAAAAAGTTCATCAGTTCGTTCTGATAAAGATTAAAGCTTCCATCATTATAATCAGGGATAGAAGTATATTCCATTATTATTCAAATCCATTCAATTGCAAGTATGTGAAACAACGTATCTCCAGTCTTTGAAAAATATCCAGGAATAAATTATATGTTTTAATAGTGACCTGAAAAAGTAAGATATGTTCATGAGCAAAGTAAGCTCACTTCATCGGCAAAGTAAGTCAACTTACTTGCCCTTTGAAGTCAACTTACTTTTTTCTCAATACGAGACCGATACCGGAATGCCGGAATCCTTTATCAATTTTCCTATTCTGTCCAATTCCTCATGAGTAGCCTTTTCCAAATCATGATCGGGCGTTTCACGGTCGATGGTGTAAATCATCACCTGACGGGGAGCAATCTCTTTCACCGTTTCCAGCCAGGGCAGCACATACCGATCTGAAGTATTATCCACATCCTGCCCTTGATATTTACCTTTCATGAACATGGTCTGAATAATCAGATTACCTTTGAAAGCTTTCATCCCTTTTATAATTTTCCGCACATCATAGTGCCCGGTCGGGCGGTCTGTCAATCGAATATAATCCGTATCAATAGTATCCAGCTTCAATATATTATTATCTATCTTATTCAATGCATCAAATACCTCCGGTTTGTGAATAAAAGTAGAATTACTCAATACACTCACTTTTGCCTGAGGAAAATATATATCACGCAATGCCAAAGTATCCTCTATAATTCCTGCAAAGTGAGGATGAGCCGTCGGTTCGCCATTACCGGCAAAAGTCAGCACATCCGGTTTAGGACCATTTTGCTGCATATCAATCAAACGGGCTTCCAAAGCCTCACGAACCTGCTCGCGAGTAGGCAGTTTCTTTTGGGGACGATGATCTTCATTAAAACCACATTCGCAATAAATGCAATCGAAGGTACAAAATTTACCATCTTCAGGAAGAAGATTGATTCCTAAAGACACTCCCAAACGACGACTATGTACCGGACCGAAGATGGGAGAAGGATAAATGACTGTTGACATAGTTCTTTTTTCAGTTGATAACAGTACAAAAATACAGAATGTTTTTCAAAATTTCAGTCTCAACTGCAAATAAAGGTCACTCTTTGTACTGCCGTCAATTTCCTCCAAAGCGGAACTTATCTTATCCCGATTGAAATAATGGGTAGTTCCGTACTTGGCCTGCAAGATAATGTGTTTATTCAATTCATAACGGGCGTTCACTGCCACACGCATACCTTTATAATAGAATGAAGGCATGGAAAAAGCATAGAGCACACTCTTTTCATAGATAGTAAGACGGGAATTATAGTCATCCGTATTAAACCATGCGGCACTCAAATCAAGCTGAAGAGGAAGCAAATGAAATGTATAAGCAGCACTTTGAGAAACCAGAAAACCATTGGAAGCAGATTGCCCACGAAAGTTGATGCGTACATAATCCGCTATGGTTTTCAATGTCAGTTTATCTTTCACGCTATAATTCAATTGGTATCGGCATTTCTGCTGAATAGATGGAATAGTTTGCTTGGTTTTATCCGCAGCAGTGAAGTCCTTTTCCTTCTTTTTATAACGATATCTTATAAACATTTCCAGTTCATAAGTAGGTGAATAACTTAATTGGAGTAATCCATCCAATCCTTTGGTTCCTGCTTTGCTTACTAAATATTTCTTCCAAGGGAAATAGAAAAAATCACCATAACAAGTCATTTTGATATACTTTAAAATACTGGTTTCCAATCCTATATAAAATCCACTCTCATTTTGTACCGTACTTCCCTCTCCTATAGAACGAGCATAAACCGATTGATATTTGGCATCATAATACCTGTTCATAACTATTAACTGTGTTCCTCCTTTCGGTGAATAACGTAACATATTCATGGTTGCCCAAGTACCACATTTGTCTATAGCCGTTTCACCCAATAAAGAGAAGCGTTTCCAAAAGAATTTATAATCTCCTCCCACATTATAAAAGTCCTTTCCACGGGGATAATAAATATTATAGTACTTCTTCTCAGGATTCAACGGCTTGTTGAAAACATTATAAACAGCTGTTAATCCTAACTCACAGTACTTTCCATTATAATTTAAATTACTGCCAACCAACTGATTAGTTAATGTATTTTTCTTCTCAAACTCACGATACAACCGATGATATCCATCTTTTTTCAACGATCTTATAAACTGGTTATCAACAATACCATCCATCTTCCGATAAGAATAGAAACCATCCAATGTCCATCTTTTCGCCAACTTATAGCTGACTGCCATTCCTTGAAAATAGTTATATTCATCGGTAGAAGAATGCTTGCGTATGCCCCGGCTCTTATTTCCCAAAGTAGAGAGTGTAGCTGTTTTTCCCATCCCGAAATCAGTGTTGATAACTAGTCCATAACCATAGCTGACACGGTAATTACCAAGAGCTAAAGTCTTGATATGACCTATATTACGAATTAACAAGTATAGTGAATAAAAATCATAACCTTTTTTATTTTGTCCGGTAAAGAAAGGTTCTCCTGCATCCTTTTCAGCAGTAATTCCTGCATAAATCTGATCCCGATAATGAAAACTATATCGCAGATTATGATAATATCCATATCCCAAATACTGTTTGTTCGGATTCTTTTTTAAAGTTTCTGCCGGGTACTGTTGATACCCGGCCTTCGTATAAAAAGGAATATCGACACGTGTTGATAACTCTTGTTTACCGTATTTCAATATTCGCTTTATATTTGGTTTATATTGCTCTTTTTCAGGAGTTTCAAAGCAAATAAAGGGTAGTAAATAGTGAATAGTCTGCCTGTCAATATCTTCAATCATCCATAACTCATTGCGGGTAAGCATAGGACCATATTTGTACAGATAATACAATATATTCTCTACCAGTTGGTCAGAGAGAAATGGAAAACGTTCCAGTTGCTCTTTAGTTGCTGTATTGATATTGATGGGATTTTCACGTAATTCGGAAAGCTCCTCAAAGTGAGTATCCCATTGAAACGAACTGTTTTCATCTTCATCCATCAATTGCTCTGCCAGTTCTTCCCATACTTCCTGCGCACACAGGTTATGCACCGATAAAAGTATTGTAATACAGATAATTAACATTACTCTTAACAACCTGTTCATTTTGTAATTCATTGGCGTGTTTTAAGTTAAATAGTTTTATCCACTATACAGAGTAATCATATTTCTTGCTACTTTTGCACCAAGATGAAAAGGAAACTCTTTATAGCATTGTTTTTTTCCTTTATAGCCGCTGCTGCTTATTCCCAGCAACAAACGACTACTATAAACGGATACATGGTACCTGTATGTGTATACAAAGGAGATACTATTCCAGCTGTACAGTTACCTAATGTATACATTTTCAGACCATTAAAATTCAAAAACGAAAAAGAAAGACGGGAATACTACCGCTTGGTAAGGAATGTGAAGAAAACCCTGCCATTAGCCCGTGAAATTAACCGTGCTGTGATAGAAACTTACGAATATATAGAAACACTGCCTGACAAAAAAGCCAGGGAAAAGCACCTGAAACTCGTAGAGAAGGGACTAAAAGAGCAATATACACCGATTATGAAGAAATTAACCTTTTCACAGGGTAAACTGTTGATAAAGTTAGTAAACCGTCAAACGGATTCTTCCTCTTATGAATTGGTAAAAGCTTTTATGGGACCCTTTAAAGCCGGATTCTATCAAACTTTTGCAGCACTTTTTGGTGCCAGCCTGAAGAAAGAATATCATCCGGAGGGAGAGGATCGACTGACCGAACGGGTGGTATTGTTAGTTGAAAACGGACAAATCTAACTGATTCCTACTGTTTGAATTTTACTCTTATTATCTGAATTTCATTAATTTATTGGCAAACTCCCATAAAATAATTCCTGTGGTAACCGATACATTCAACGAATGTTTTGTGCCGTATTGGGGAATCTCAACACAACCGTCGCAAGCATTGACCACTTCCTGCTGTACCCCTTTCACTTCATTTCCCATTACGATGGCATATTTTTTATCGGCATCCAGTTCCAGTTTGTCCAGCAAAGTACTGCCTTCCACCTGTTCGATAGCCAATACGGTAAACCCTTGATCATGAAGTTCCTGAACGGCATCAAGCGTATTCTTTTTATATCTCCACTCCACCGAATTCTCAGCTCCTAAAGCTGTTTTATGCATTTCGGGATGGGGAGGAGTGGCTGTAATACCACATAAATAAATGCAATCTACCAAAAATGCATCCGATGTGCGAAACACTGACCCTATGTTGTGTAAACTGCGTACTTCATCCAGCACCACTGCTAAAGGCAACTTATCGGCTTTCTTGAATTCGTCTACAGTAAGCCGGTTCAGTTCTGTTATTTTGAGTTTCCTCATACTCTATTTTCTACTTTATTATTAACGGTTACAAACTTACATAAAAATCTATGATCTTTACGCCTATATAATGAAAAAGAAGTCTCTCCTACTCTCTTTTTATTTTTACTTCAGTCCTAAACTCAATTGTAAAACAGATGGATTTCTTTATACAAGAAAAGATAATAACTAATTCACATCCCCCTGTTGATAACGGTTGAAAACATGTAAAAAGGATGAGGATATCATTTCAAAAGTATTTCTTGCATATTTCAAATAATGGTATAATGTACACTTAAAATCAACAATCCAAAAATTAATCACATAACTTAAACAATCAATATCAACACAATTTAATCACTATTTCAGGCGTTCATAACCATAAAGTTTTTAACTCATATTCTTATCAACAATATGTTAATAGAATAAGTAAAACCTGTATTATCAGTATTTAAGCCGGTTGATTATTTATTCATATCTTGGTATTATATATAAATAACTTATCAGACAAGAGAAAGAACTCTTTTTTACTAACAATATAAACAGCCTATTATTAATACCATATTTCTTTTTTTTGAAAGAAGGAGAAAAAAAATAGATATAATAGATACAAAGAAATTGTTGGTAACTGTTCATTGTGTTTCTTGAAATGTAACCTGTAGTAATTTCCTGCGTCTAAGTAACAGAAATAAAAGGTAGAAGATCGCGGTCTTTTTATTAACTAATGCACTAAGATAAAGAATATGATAAAAAGAATATTGGTTGCCACATCACTTTTGTGTATGTGCTGCATACTTTTTGCTCAAACTGTACAGGTTAAAGGAAAAGTAGTTTCAGAAAATGAAGCGGTGGAATTTGCGAATGTCGTATTGCAGACAAAGGATTCTATATTTATAGCCGGAGGAGTAACCGACAGTAAAGGAAGGTTCATGATGGAGAATATCCAAGCTGGAAGTTATCTGCTTTGTATTTCCGGTATGGGATATACCTCCCGGATTATATCATTGGATCATTTAGCTGTTTCTAAGGATTTAGGCGTTATCATGATATCGCCGGAATCGATCCTGTTAAAGGAAGTGGTGGTAACGGGAGCCAGTGTGATAAATGCCGCCGACAGGAAAATTATCCTTCCTACAGCACATCAGTTAAAATCGGCCGGCAATGGTCTGTCGTTATTGCAGCAGATGAAGCTGAGCAGAATACAAGTGGATCAAATGCGTAACAAGGTAACATCCTCCAGTGAAGGGGATGTACAGTTACGGATAAATGGAGTAAATGCCGAGATACAGGATATATTGGTCCTTCGTACTGAAGATGTGATTCGTATAGAATATCATGATGCTCCCGGTTTGCGATATGGGGATCATACGGCTGCTGTGATTGATTACATTGTAAGACGGCATGAAACCGGTGGATATGTGGCTTTGGATGCGCAGGATTCTCCGCACGTACTTTTTGGAAACAATAATTTTATAGTGAAGATAAACCATAAAAAGTCAGAATTCGGTTTGAATTATAATAATGTTTATCGTTCGGTAGATAATTATTGGCGTAATAATTGGGAAACTTTCCGCTATGAGGATGGTTCTTCCTTTACACGGGTGGAAGATGGTATTCCGAGTAGAATTTCCACTTATGGGTATAATATAGGATTGAATTATAGTTTTCAGGATCAGGGGAAATGGTTCTTTAATTCCACTGTACGGTGGGCTTTTAATAAGAACAAGCAGAATAACCAAAGCAGTCTGTATATTTGGGAGAAGCCTGAAGAAATTTTGATGATGAAAGAACATAGTACGGGCCGGACTTCCCGTCCGTCGGTGGACTTGTATTTTCAATGTAAACTGAACAATGACCAGTCATTGATTATCAATGCTGTGACTACATATATTGACACTCAAAGTGACAGGAGTTATACGGAGGGGAAGAGTAATGAACCGCTGACTGATATTTATTCTACCGTATCGGGAAATAAATACTCATTTATAGGAGAGGGTATTTATGAAAGGAAAGTAACCAAGAAGAGCAGATTGAGTGCAGGAGTGAAATATCAGCAAAGTCTGGCGGATAATACCTATGGTGGAAACGAGTCATCTGAAACAAAGATGCATGAAACCCATGCGACAGCTTATGTGGAATACAGTGGGAAAATGGATCGTTTCAATTATTCTTTTGGACTGCAAGGCAGTTATTCCCGATTCAAACAGAAAGAGGAAGGATATAACAGGTATTCGTTATTGCCCCGTTTGAGATTGGGATATCAATTTTCAGATAATGTCTTTGTCCGTTACCGGGGACAGATTTCACGTAAATCGCCCGGTTTGTCCGATATGGGAAATGTGAGACAATTAATTGACTCTTTACAGGTGAGAAGCGGAAATCCGGAATTAAAGATATTCACAGTATATAAAAATGAGTTGGAGGCAGATTTCCGGAAAGGTTTGTTTAGTGGTAATTTTCATTTGTCGTATCAGTATCAGCACAGGCCTATCATGGAAGAAACCATACGAGATAAGAATAACAGTTTTGTCCGTACCAATGCCAATCAGTTAAGTTGGCAGAAATTGAATCCTGAGTTGGAATTGAAACTCGGTCCTCTGAAAGATATTTTGACTTTTTCTTTTTCCACCGGTATAAATTATTATGATAGTCGTGGCTTGGATTATCATCATACATATACCAATTGGTATTACAGGGCCGAAGTGATGGCATCTTATAAAAGATGGTCCGGATTCTTTCAAATGGAAAATCATCGGAATAATTTCTATGGGGAAACGTTGTCATACGGGGAAAGTTTTCATACTTTGGGATTGTCCTATCGATACAAGCGTTTGAATATCGGGATGATGACTTTGAATCCATTTGTTGATAATTACAGAATGGGAGGAGAAATGTTCAGTAAAGTGGCTCCTTCTAAGAATTGGTGGTATGTGAAAGAGAGCTGCCGCCTGTTTGTGGTAAAAGTATCATGGAATATCAGTTTTGGACGTAAGTATGAAACCATGCAGAAACGTGTGAATAACGAAGATAGCAATGCAGGTACATTGAAGTCGGGGAAATAAAAATCACTATTTTGGGTGGTCATAACCATAAAGTTTTTAACTTTGCATATTATCAATACCCATATTTCTTTTTTTGAAAGAAGGAGAAAAAATATAGATATAATGAATAAAGAGAAATGGTTGAAAAAAGGGTATGTTACCGAACCGGTAGACAAAACTCTGGATTTGAAAACTGAAATTGATAAGTTGCGTAAGGAAAAGAATGCGCTTATCCTAGGTCACTATTACCAGTCGGGCGAAATACAAGATATTGCCGACTTTGTAGGTGACAGCTTGGCGCTGGCACAATGGGCGGCTAAAACGGATGCGGATATCATTGTGATGTGTGGTGTCCACTTTATGGGTGAAACGGCTAAGATTCTTTGTCCTGATAAAAAAGTGCTGGTACCGGATTTGAATGCAGGCTGTTCATTGGCCGACAGTTGTCCTGCTGATGAGTTTGCTAAATTTGTCCAAGAGCATCCGGATTATACAGTGATTTCGTATGTTAACACTACAGCGGCTGTTAAAGCGGTGACCGATGTGGTGGTCACTTCTACTAATGCCAAGCAGATCGTAGAAAGTTTTCCGGCAGATGAAAAGATTATTTTCGGTCCGGATAGAAATTTGGGTAATTATATCAATTCGATTACAGGACGCAATATGTTGCTTTGGGATGGTGCCTGCCATGTGCACGAACAGTTCTCTGTGGAGAAAATACTGGAGTTGAAAAAACAGTATCCTGACGCTGCTGTTCTGGTTCATCCCGAATGTAAAGGAGCCGTTTCCAAACTGGCCGACAAGGTTGCTTCTACGGCAGGATTGTTGAAATATGCCATTGCCAGTGACAAAAAAGACTTTATTGTGGCTACGGAAAGCGGTATTTTGCACGAGATGCGTAAGAAATGTCCTGAGAAGAACTTTATTCCCGCTCCTCCCGAAGACAGTACCTGCGCTTGCAATGAATGTAATTTCATGCGTCTGAATACGCTGGAGAAGCTGTACAATACGTTAAAGTATGAATGGCCGGAAGTGACAGTGGATGAAGCTGTGGCCAAGGAAGCGGTGAAACCGATTAAGAAGATGCTGGAGATCTCCGAGAAACTGGGATTATGACTTTTGTAAAAGATAACAAGATGTGGTTAATAAAAGACGTTTCTGTTATTCTTAAAAGTAAAGGGGAATTCTTCTGGAAAGGATTTATCATCGGAATAGGAGTGACATTTCTGTTTCATTAAAGATTTGTTTTGACGGAATAATGGTTCTCATGGAAATCATTATTCCGTCAAAATTGTTTTCAAAGGAAAACAGAATACTTGTTTTTATGAGGCTCAATAGAGGTAAACAAATGATATAACTAATTTATATAGTTACGCCTTCAGAAACCGGCAAAGTTTCTCTACGGCCAGCGCACGGTGACTGATTTTGTTTTTCGTCTCATTGCCTAGTTCGGCAAAAGTTTTAGTATATCCTTCGGGCACAAAGATAGGGTCGTATCCGAAACCTGACGAACCTCGTTTTTCTTTGATAATCTCACCTTTTACAATTCCTTCGAACAAATGCTTCTTTCCATCCAGAATCAGGCAGATAGCTGTGCGGAATTGTGCTTTTCTATTTTGCACTCCCTGCATATTCTGCAATAATTTTTGCATATTGGCTTCCGCATTGTGTCCTTCGCCTCCGGCATAACGGGCGGAATAAACACCCGGAGCACCATTCAAAGCTTCCACTTCCAGGCCTGTATCGTCGGCAAAACAGTCTAAACCGTAGTTTTTATAAATATACTCCGCTTTCAGCATCGCATTGCCTTCCAACGTATCAGCAGTTTCGGGGATATCAACATGGCAATGGATATCTTTCAAACTCAATAATTCAACTTTTTCTCCTAGAATGGAGGATATTTCATCCAGTTTATGAGCATTGTTTGTAGCAAATACTAATTTCTTTTTCATTTTATATCATATTAATTGAATGCAAAGATACTGAGAATGAACCAAAGTAAGATAATTCCTGACAGAATAATATAGGTGAAAAGGTAAATAGTAATTTGTTTGCTATGTGTATTTTCAATTTTTGATTATTTTTGTTGGTATCATTTGATACTTGATAGTATGGTATATATAGAAACTCCTCATTTGTTGTTACGGGACTGGAAGGAAGAAGATATTCTTCCGTTTGTCCGTATGAACAGTGATAAAGAAGTAATGGAATTCTTTCTCACTACTTTGACAGAGGAAGAGACGATGGCTTTTTATTGTCGTATCCGGAAAGAATTTGAAGAATATGGTTATGGTTTGTATGCTGTAGAATGTAAAGAAACTCAGAATTTTCTAGGCTATGTGGGTTTTCATAATATTGCTTTCGAGTCGGATTTTACTCCCGGAGTGGAAATAGGCTGGCGGTTGTGCCGGGATGCATGGGGAAAGGGATATGCCACAGAAGCCGCTTCTGCCTGTCTGGATTATGCGAGTGATAATTTACCTTTTAAAACGGTATATTCGTTCACTGCCATACCCAATAAACGCTCTGAACGGGTCATGCAGAAAATAGGAATGCATTTTGAAAAAGAGTTCGATCATCCTTTGGTGGAACAAGAGCATTGGTTATGCAGACATATATTGTATAAAATAGAAATTTGAGAAAATAGATTAACCGATATGTAGTAATCTTATCATTGCTTCATCGTTCTGTTTTTCAATGCAGAAACAGTGAAGCAATGGAAGAGATTATTTTTTAGTTACTTTATTTTTAGTTTGTCGAATCCTTCGCCATACACTCCTACCACATTACTTTGTGATATAAATGCATTGGGATCAATATCTTTCACCAATCGGAATATATCCAGTGACTGGCTTTTCTTTGCCAGTACCACTACGACCTTGATTCCTTGTTTGCTATACCATCCTGTACCATCCAATAAGGTAACTCCACGATCTATTTGTTTGGTGATTCCTTCGGCTATTTCATCATGTTTACGCGAGAAAATAAGGAACTGTACGGATTGGCGTGAACTGTTTATAACATAATCAATCACAATGCTCATAATAAACAATACGCAGAAACCAAACAACACCCGTTTCCAGTCATGGAATATGAAATAACAGGAGGATATGATGACAATATCACAATACATCATCATGCGGCCAAGGGTTACATCTTTATATTTATTGATAATCCAGGCAATGATATCCGTTCCGCCGGTACTTCCATTATTGCAGAAAACAATGCCGATACCAAATCCCAGCAAGCCGGCACCTACTACACAAGCCATGAATTCTTGTCCCGGTCCTAACAATTGCGGCAGTGTACCATCCGGGTTTTTCAATAATGCTTGAAAGAGCCATAATAGGAATGTCAGCATAAAGATGGCATAAATGGTTTTAAGGCTGAATTTAGGTCCTAGTATCTTTAATGCGAAACCTAAAAAAACAGCGTTGATAATAAAATAAGAAACCTGGATTTCAATGCCTGTAACATAATATATAATGGCTGAAATACCGGTTACTCCGCCTGTAGTTATTTGATAAGGCAGTAAGAAAGCCGCCCATCCCAGTGCATAGCAAATCAGTCCGAAGGTAATGGATAAATAGTCTTTTACCTCTCTGCCTAGTTTGATTTTTAATATTTGGTCCATGGTAATGAGGATTGTTTTTAATGTAAGTAGAAAGGTGTGTCAAAAGTTACTGCTTTTGACACACCTCAAGGATAGTATCGATTATAATACGATGTTTACAATTTTTTTTGGAACGATGATTACCTTTTTCGGGGTTTTGCCTTCAATCCATTTCTGGGCTTGTTCATCTGCCATAACTGTTGTCTGAATGGTATTGTTATCAGCATCAGCGGCGAAATCCATGGTGAAACGTGCTTTGCCATTGAAAGAGATAGTGTATTTTACAGTGTCTTCTTTCAGGTAATCTTCATTGAATGCAGGCCATTGTGCATCGCATACGCTGGTGGTATTTCCCAAAGCTTCCCAAAGTTCTTCTGCATAATGTGGAGCGAACGGAGCTAACAGGATGATGAGATTGCTCAATACCTCTTTATTGCGACATTTCAATGAAGTAAGTTCGTTTACACAAATCATGAACGCACTGATAGAAGTGTTGTAAGAGAAAGTTTCAATATCTCCGGTTACCTTTTTAATCAGCTTATGAATTGCTTTCAACTCTTCTTTAGTCGGTTCACCCTCTACAGGCAAGAATTCGTCTGTGCGGCTATAGAACAGATTCCACAGTTTCTTCAAGAAACGGTGAACACCGTCAATACCATTGGTATCCCAAGGTTTGGACTGTTCTACCGGACCGAGGAACATTTCGTACATACGCAGCGTGTCGGCACCGTATTTCTCGACAATCATATCCGGATTGACTACGTTGTACATGGATTTACTCATCTTCTCTACCGCCCATCCGCAGATATATTTTCCATCTTCCAGGATAAACTCAGCATCGTTATACTCAGGACGCCATGCTTTGAAAGCTTCTACATCCAGAATATCGTTGGATACAATATTCACATCCACATGCAGCGGAGTGGTTTCGTACTGGTCTTTCAGGTTCAATGACACAAAGGTGTTGGTGTCTTTGATGCGATATACAAAATTGCTTCGTCCCTGAATCATTCCTTGGTTTACTAATTTTTGGAATGGTTCTTCCTTGATACTTACGCCCAGATCATGCAGGAACTTGTTCCAGAAACGAGAATAAATCAAGTGACCCGTAGCATGTTCGGTGCCGCCTACATAGAGATCTACATTTTGCCAGTAATGATCTGCCTTTTCTGATACTAGTGCTTGTGCGTTGTGTGGGTCCATATAGCGCAGATAGTATGCGGATGAACCTGCGAAGCCCGGCATGGTATTCAGTTCAAGCGGGAATATAGTGACGTTGTCAATCAAGTTGTTTTCCACGACTTCACCTTTTTCTACATCCCAGGCCCACTTGGTGGCATGTCCCAATGGAGGTTCGCCTGTTTCGGTTGGCAGGAACTTAGCTACTTCGGGAAGTTCAAGCGGCAATTTAGATGAGTCAATCATATAAGGCATACCGTTTTTGTAATATACAGGGAACGGTTCACCCCAATAGCGCTGGCGTGAGAAGATGGCGTCACGAAGACGATAATTCACTTTCACGCGTCCCAAATTGTGGGCTTTCACATATTCTTTGGTAGCTGCGATAGCTTCTTTGATGGTCAGTCCGTTTAAAGAAAGGTCACAATAAGGAGTGACATCCTTGCGGGGTGAGTTGCAAACAATACCTTCTTTGGCATCGAAACTTTCTTCACTTACATCACAACCTTCTACCAACGGAACGATAGGCAGATTGAAATGTTTTGCAAAAGCGTAGTCACGGCTGTCGTGAGCAGGAACCGCCATGATGGCGCCTGTTCCATAACCTGCCAATACGTAATCACTGATCCATACGGGAACAGCCTCGCCGGTAAACGGATTGATGGCGTATGAGCCACTGAATACACCGGTAACGCGGCGGTCGGCGATACGTTCACGTTCCGTACGTTTCTTGGTGCGGTCCAGATAGGCTTCCACTTCGGCTTTCTGTGCTTCAGTAGTAAGTTGGGGAACCAGTTCGCTTTCGGGCGCCAGTACCATGAAGGTTACACCGAACATGGTATCTGCACGGGTAGTAAAGATAGTGAATTCAATATCACTGTCTTTCACTTTGAATTGTACTTCCGTACCTTCCGAGCGTCCAATCCAGTTACGCTGTGTTTCTTTCAGTGAATCAGTCCAGTCCACAGTGTCCAGTCCGTCCAGCAGCCGTTGTGCGTAAGCCGATACGCGTAAACACCATTGGCGCATTTTTTTCTGAACGACGGGGAAACCGCCGCGTTCCGAAACTCCATCCACCACTTCGTCATTGGCAAGAACAGTTCCTAGTTGCGGGCACCAGTTCACCATGGTTTCTCCCAAATAGGCAATGCGGTAGTTCATCAGGATTTCCTGTTGTTCTTTTTCGCTTTTGGCATTCCATTCTTCGGCTGTAAAGCTGAGTTCTTCGCTGCAAGCTGCATTCAGTCCTTCGTTGCCGTACCGGGCAAATGCTTCCGTTAGTTCGCTGATGGGGCGTGCCTGCTGTGTATCGTTACAATAATAGCTGTTGAACATTTGTTGGAAAGCCCACTGAGTCCAATGGTAATATCCTGGTTCACAAGTACGTACTTCACGGTTCCAATCAAAAGAGAAGCCGATTTTGTCCAACTGTTCACGATAGCGGTTGATATTGTTCACAGTGGTGATGGCAGGGTGTTGTCCGGTTTGTATAGCGTATTGTTCTGCAGGAAGTCCATATGCATCATATCCCATCGGATTCAGCACGTTGAAACCTTGCAAGCGTTTGTAACGGGCGTAAATATCACTGGCTATGTATCCCAACGGATGTCCTACGTGCAATCCGGCTCCCGACGGATAAGGGAACATATTCAATACGTAGAATTTCTTTTTGCTTTCGTCTTCAGTCACTTGATAGGTATGGTTCTCTGCCCATCTTTGCTGCCATTTCTTTTCAATCTCTCTGAAATTGTATTCCATGATCTATTTTTTGTTATTTAATATCTTTGTTATTAAGTGATTGCAAAGATAATGAAAGTCGGGGAGATATATGGAAAGAACAGAAATAAAAAACTTCTTGTTATGTATATAGATTTCTTTTTGATGACACTTTTTGGAGGAATATATAATATATATACCTCCAAAAATTATTATATTTATTTGTACAAATAGCAATTGTACGATATAGGCGGTAAGATTAGAAGATTTATAATGATGCAGCCGAAAGAACTATAATCTTTCGGCTGCATCATTTATATGTTTAATTTACGGGCTTTTTATTCCACTCCCAAATCTTTATAAGTTCTCGGAGCCGGAACAGAAGGTAACGGTTTGCGATCCTTCAGCTCTTGTAGAATTACTTCAATAGCTTTATTCAACTGCTGGTCTTCACCTGACTGTTCTTTTACCGGATCATTATCAATCAGAATATCAGGGTCCACTCCATGATTTTCTACTATCCATTGACCGGTCTTTGCATCATAATTGGTAAAGAACGGAACACGCACATCCGTACCATCCATATAAGGTAACGGACCACTGATACCGACAATGCCACCCCATGTACGAGTACCGATAACTTTACCGATTTTATTTGCCTTGAAACTCCATGGGAACAAGTCACCGTCTGAAGCCGAGTATTTATTGATCAGCAATACTTTCGGACCCACTAGTGTTGCATCAGGAATGGTACCGATTTTAGTTGATCCACGACGCATGGTCAGGCGATAGGGTTCACGAAGCAAACGTTCGATAATCATTGGAGATACATTACCACCTCCATTGGCACGGTCATCAATAATCAAGGCTTCTTTATCGAGTTGGGGATAGAAGTAGCGGGCGAATTCATTCAGGCCGTCCGGTCCCATATCGGGAATGTAGACATAGCCTACACGGCCATTAGTTGCTTCTTCCACTTTTTTGATATTATTCTGTACCCAGTTATAATGATACAATGGGTATTCATTGTCTAATGGTTTAATGACTACTTTACGTGCTCCTTTACTTGATGCGGTACGGTTTATGCTTAGTTCAGTCAAGACATTGGCTTTGCCTGCCAGCAGACTGTAAATGTTATCAACAGTAGCTGTTGAAATGCCATCAATAGCTGTGATATAATCTCCTTCTTTTACTCCGATACCCGGTTCTGTAAGGGGAGAACGCAGTTTCTGACTGTAAATTGCACCCGGTAGAATTTTGTCAATACGGTAGAAACCACTCTTGTCACGACTCAGTTCAGCTCCCAGCAATCCCATTGGAATACGTTCGGGACCTTTTATTTCACCCGGATTCACATAAGCGTGTCCGCAAGCCAGCTCGGCAATCATCTCACCGATGATATAGTTCAAATCCAGACGGGTTTTTGCATGGGGAACTAATACAGCATATTTTTCTTTAATTCCTTTCCAATCTGCTCCATGCATATTTTCCAGATAGAATCCGTCACGGAAAGCCCGCCATGTTTCATCGAATATCTGAGCCCATTCCTGACTGTAGTCAATGGGAGCAATCATGTCATCCAAGTTGACGTTCTCTTCCAATGAGGCTTTAGTGCATGGAAAATCACAGATATACAGATTATTTCCTTTAAAGAACAATGCTTTCCTATGATTGGCAGCTACATCCATATATGCTCCTTCGGCCACGGTTTCTTCTTTTTGTTCGGTCAAATCATATACTTTGGTACTTCTACCACTGGCATACCACACTTTTTTACCGTCTGAATAGAAATTATCGTAGTTACCTGCTTGTAAAGGCAGTTTAATCAGTCTTCCGAGCAAGCCTTCCGGATCAATTTTAACTGCATTATTTGTGGCTTCCGTTTTTTTATTGACAGCATCAGTTGCCTGTTGTTCTATGCTGACCATTTCATCCGAAGGTAATAAAGGTGATGGCGTATCATTGGCGAGCATGGCCATATAGACTCCTCCCATACGATTATAGGCATGGTTCCACTCTGTCTGGCTGTAAATGGGATTAAAGTCCCTTTCAGAATTGAATATGAGGTACTTTCCATCTGTGCTGAAAACAGGTGAAGAAGAATTGTACCATTTTTCGGTTACCGGATATTCCTTACCTGAAGTCAGATGGTATACATAAATGACACTCATGTTATTAGCTCCGGATTTAGTATAGGTAATCCACTGGCTGTCTGGTGAATAGTTTACTTCATAGAACTCTCCTTCCGGATTCTGCATGACAGTCCGTTTCGCTTTTGAGGCAATATCAACTTCTACGATACGGTTTTTACGGTCGGTATAAAGTATTTTCTTGCTGTCCGGGCTCCACATCAGTTGGCGGATATAAGTATCATTGTTTTGGGTCAGTTGGATGGGATCACCCCCTTCGACAGATTGCAGCCAGATTTCAGTTTCACCGGTACGGTCACTGATATAGGCTATTTGTTTACCGTTCGGACTCCATTCTCCTTCCCGTTCATTGGCTCCCGGGGTGCGGGTGATATCACGGGTTACCCCTTTTTCGGCAGGGACATCGAATACCTCTCCGCGGGCAGTTACTGCCAGGCGGTGCCCATCCGGTGAAAGACTGGCGGCAGTCAGGTTATCTGCTACCCGTTTCATTTCTTTTCGGGCATAGATATTGTCTGAAGTCAGCGTGATGGAGATTTTTTCTGATTTGCGCGTTTTAGGATCCAGTTTATAGAGGTATCCTCCATGTTCGTAGACAATAATTTGTCCGTTACTGCTGGGGAATTTTACATCATAATCCGTATAGTTGGTTACTTTTTCAGTTTGTTTGGTCCGGATATTATAAACAAAGATATTCATGGTGCGATCCCGATCGGAAATAAAGTAGATTTCCTCTCCTATCCACATAGGGATAATATCTTGTGCAATATTATTGGTGATATTCTCTACTTTCTTGGCAGCCGGATCATAAATCCAAATGTCATCCGCCATGCCACCGCGATAATATTTCCAATTACGGAATTCTCGCATAACCCGGTTGTAAGCCAGCTTTTTTCCATCGGGGGAATAGCTGCAAAAACCTCCTTCGGGTAATGGAATCACTTCGGACATTCCTCCGTTTTTCGATATACTCCACAGCTTGCCATCGAAACCGTCACTGATACGATTGCGGTAGACTATGTTTTTCCCATCAGGTGTCCAAGTCATTACAATGTTATTGGGACCCATTCGGTCTCCTAAGTCATCCCGGCTGTTTGTTGCTGTATAGGTAAGCCGTTGGGGTTCGCCTCCATCGGTTGGAATCAGATATACTTCAGTGTTACCGTCATATTGACCGGTGAAAGCAATTGATTTTCCATCCGGAGAAAAACGTGCGAACATTTCATAACCGATATGAGAAGTCAGCTTTTGTGCTTCTCCTCCATTCAAAGGTGCTTTGTACAGATCTCCGGCGTAAGAAAAGACAATGTCGGAGCCATTGGTAGCGGGGAAACGGAGTAACCTAGCCTCATCGGCATGTCCGGTGAAAGCTGTTCCTGCCAGTAACAGGGAGAATAATAGCTTTTTGTTCATTTTATTTAGGGTTTGATTTTCGTCGGAAACAAAGTTAGGTATTATTATTTAGATTATAAGATGGTAGTTGTCTCTTTTTTACGTAAATTTGTCATCTGTCCTGATTAATGAACTAACTTAATGATATATGTTATGAAAAATCGAAACCTCTTTCTTTTAACCAGTGGATTAGCATTTCCTCTATTAGGTGCTTATGCTCAGAAAACTCCTAAACCGAATATCATTTATATTATGTGTGATGATATGGGTTATGGTGATTTAGGGTGTTACGGTCAGCCCTATATCAGTACACCGAATATTGATAATATGGCTAAGGAAGGTATGCGTTTTACACAAGCGTATGCCGGTAGTCCGGTGAGTGCTCCATCACGTGCGTCATTTATGACCGGGCAACATTCCGGACATTGTGAAGTACGTGGGAACAAAGAGTACTGGCGCGATGCCCCTGTTGTGATGTATGGAAATAATAAGGAATATGCCGTGGTGGGGCAACATCCATACGATCCCGGTCATGTGATTATACCTGAAATAATGAAAGATAACGGTTATACTACCGGTATGTTTGGTAAATGGGCAGGGGGCTATGAGGGATCTGTGTCTACGCCGGACAAACGGGGTATTGATGAATATTATGGTTATATCTGTCAGTTTCAGGCTCATTTATATTATCCGAATTTCCTGAACCGGTATAGTAAATCGGCTGGTGATACGGCAGTGGTTCGTGTAGTGATGGATGAGAATATCAACTATCCTATGTTTGGTAAGGACTATTTCAAACGTCCGCAATATTCTGCGGATATGATCCATGAAGAAGCAATGAAATGGTTGGATAAACAGGATGGCAAGCAACCTTTCTTTGGTATTTTTACTTATACGCTTCCTCATGCAGAGCTGGCGCAGCCCGAAGATTCTATTCTGACAGGTTATCAAAAGAAGTTTTTTGAAGATAAAACTTGGGGTGGACAGGAAGGATCAAGATATAATCCGTCGGTACACACCCATGCGCAGTTTGCCGGCATGATTACTCGCTTGGATTATTATGTAGGAGAAGTTTTGAACAAATTAAAGGAGAAAGGACTGGACGAAAATACCATTGTGATTTTTACCAGTGATAACGGCCCTCATGAAGAAGGAGGAGCTGATCCTACCTTTTTTGGTCGTGACGGCAAACTTCGTGGATTGAAACGTCAATGTTATGAAGGGGGGATTCGTATTCCGTTCATTGTTCGTTGGCCGGGTAAAGTACCCGAAGGAACGGTTAATGATCATCAGTTAGCTTTCTATGACTTGATGCCTACATTTTGTGACTTGGCAGGTGTGAAGAATTATGTAAAGAAGTACACTAACAAGAAAAAAGATGTGGATTATTTTGATGGTATTTCTTTTGCTCCGACTTTGTTAGGGCAGGAAGGACAGAAGAAACATGATTTCTTGTATTGGGAATTTGATGAAACCGATCAGATTGGTGTACGTATGGGAGACTGGAAGATGGTAGTGAAAAAAGGGACTCCTTTCCTTTACAATCTTGCTACAGATATTCATGAAGACCATGATATTGCTGCCGGACATCCGGATATTGTAAAGCAAATGAAAGAGATTATCAAGTCACAGCATACGCCGAATCCTAATTTCTTCGTTACTTTGCCTTCATTTGAATAAATAGATTTTTTATTCTGATATTTTATTAAGTGCGGCATTTTTGTTTTAAACTCTATATTTGAAACAAAAATGCCGCAGATTATTTATTCGGAGTAATTATTGCAGTGTCAGCGTCTTTACTTGTAATTCGGCATCTTTAGAATTACCCTCTACCATTATATCGAAATTTCCGGCTATGGTGCGCATGGTATTTGTCTGCGCGTCCCACCATTCCAATTGTTTGGGTGTTAACTCTAATTCTACATTGACTGTTTTTCCTGCAGGAATTTGTACACGTTTGAAAGCACGCAGTGTTTTAACCGGTCCTTCCGCATCTTCTTGTTTTTTCAGATATACCTGTACTACTTCTTCCCCGTCACGATTACCGGTATTGGTTACAGGAACAATAATTTTGGCAGTTTCTCCTACTTTAATCGTTTGCTCCAGTTTGATGTTACCATAGTTAAAAGTGGTATAACTCAAACCATAACCGAATGGGAAAAGAGGATCACCTTTAAAATAACGGTAAGTACGTCCTGTCATATTATAATCTTCAAAATCAGGTAATTGCGTTATGTTCCGGTAAAAAGTAACGGGCAGTCGTCCTGCAGGATTGTAATCTCCAAACAAAACTTCGGCGGCAGCTTTACCTCCGGATTGTCCCGGATACCATGCTTGTAAAATGGCCTGACAATATTTGGTTTCGGGCTCCATGGCAATGGGTGATCCGGAAAAATTAACGAAAATAACTTTTTTCCCGGCATCACAGAGTGCTTTTATCAATTCACGCTGAACAGCCGGAAGTTCGATGTCAGTACGGTCTCCTTTGCGGAATCCCGGTAAATTGACACCCATCTCCTCTCCTTCCAAACTTGGAGATATACCGCCTGCAAATATAACTACATCAGCATCTTTCACTTTTGCTACCGTGTTTTTAATGTTGACTTCTTCTTTAAATCCAAGATCGAAATTCAACTGTGCGTCTCCACTAAAGTATTGGAAGCGGATTTCTATATCGTATGGCTTGCCGGCTTCTGCATGCATGGCGTAAGCTTGTCCCCTGCCCCCATGTTTGTTGGTGAATTTCTTTACTTCTTCACCATTTATCAATAATTGTGTAGCTCCACAACTATAGAAGTTGAAAATAACCTCTCCTGTTTCCTGGGGGGTGAACACACTTTGATAGACGGCCGAGAAATCGGTCAGGTTCACACCGGGAGCAAATACGGTGGCTCCGGAAGTGCAAAGACGGAACGGTGTGGTAAGTTGTGCGGTGGCTACCGCATTTCCTTCATATTCCTTGTTGTTCCAATAGTGGGCGGAGAATCCTGGACCTTCTTTAGAAGTACACTGGCTGAAAACGCTTCTGATTAATGAGCGCTCCACCCAGCTGCAACCTTGTTCATAGATCAGTTTGTCGTTCTCTCCCATGGCTGAGCGGATACCTTCCAATAAGGTGATCGTATGTTTGGGAGTACCGTTATAATTACCCCATTGCATCACAGAATCATTTGCGTTAGGTCCCATGACGGCGATGGTTTGTCCACCGCGTTTCAGTGGCAGGATATTATTTTTGTTCAGTAACAGCGTCATTGATTTGCGTGCTATATCTAGTGACAGGGAATCATGTTCTGCCGAGCAAACCACTGAATAAGGAATTTTAGTCCATTCCACTTTGTCAGGATCATCCATTTCCCCCAATTCAAAGCGTGCTTTTAATAATCGTTTTACGGATACATCAATGTCCTTTTCACTGATTAATCCTTTTTTAGCGCTTTCTACCAATGCTTTATAACTGGAACCACATTCCAGATCCGTACCGCTTAATACTGCGGCGGCAGAGGCCGATTCAGCATCCGGATGTGTTTTGTGTCCTTTTTCCCGATAGAAATCGTCAATAGCGCCACAATCTGAAAGTACAATGCCGTCATATCCCCAGTCTTGACGGAGAATTTGCATCAGCAGGCGGTCACTTCCGCAACACGGATCACCTTCCAAACGGTTATAGGCACACATTACCTCCTTTACTTTTGCTTCTTTTACTAATGCTTCGAAAGGTACAAGATAAGTTTCATGCAAGTCACGCGGTTTGATATTTTCCGCATTGAACTCATGACGATTCCATTCCGGCCCTGAATGGACGGCAAAGTGTTTGGCACAAGCGTGTATTTTATCGTATTTTTGATTAGCATCCATGCATTGCAATCCTTTTACCACATTTACCCCCATGACACTTGTCAGATAAGGATCTTCCCCATACGTTTCAATACCTCTCCCCCATCTGGGATCGCGATAAATATTGACGGTGGGTGTCCACATGGTCAGGCCTTGATACCGTTCGTAGCTTCCCGCCGCCGAGTATGCGGCATTTTTGGCCCGGGCTTCATCCGAAACTGCGGTATAGATGGTATGTATGGCATCGGGCTCAAAAGAGGCCGCCATACCTATAGGCTGAGGAAAGACGGTGGCCAGTCCGCTCCGTGCCACTCCGTGCAAGGCTTCGTTCCACCAATTATAAGGTTTAATGCCTAATCTTTCGACAGGTTTGGAGTTGTCCATCATTAAGGCAACTTTTTCTTCTAGAGTAAGTTGTTGCAATAAATCCTCTGCCCGTTCTTCGGGAGATAAACTGCTGTCTTTATAAGCCGGTTGATTGTTACAGCCGCTTAGCATCACAAGGGAAGCAAATAAATATAGAATTTTGTTTCTCATAGTAAAATGGTAAAAATGATTAGTTACACGGCAAAAATAGAATAATTATGAAAAAAGTCCGTGTATTTTTTGATTAAAAAGGTGGAAGATATTGTTTTTTATACAAAAAGGTGGGATAGATATAAAAAGTTTCCGGCCGGATACATCGTACCGACCGGAAACGTATGAGATACAGCAAATAATGACTATTTATATTCTGCCCAATCTATCAGGCGCATATCCCCTTTCTTGGCCAGCGTATCATGCATAGCCAATGCAGCCGGAATACAATGAGGAGTTTGTCCTTTGGAAGACATTTTTACATAATCCCAAAGAATGTTCTTATAATCCGGATGTGCACAATTTTCGATGATAGCCTTGGCGCGTTCTACCGGGCTCTTGCCGCGTAAGTCGGCAACACCTTGTTCAGTAATAAGGATATTGACATCGTGTTCACTGTGATCTTCGTGAGAAACCATAGGAACGATGGCACTGATTTTTCCTTCTTTTGCCACAGACGGGCAAGTAAAGATGGAAATATAGGCATTGCGGGTAAAGTCACCTGAGCCACCAATACCATTCATCATTTTGGTGCCGCTGATGTGAGTAGAATTTACATTACCGTAAATATCTGCTTCGATGGCTGTATTGATAGATATAACACCAAGACGACGGATAATTTCCGGGTTGTTTGAGATTTCAGACGGACGCATGACCAGTTTGTCACGGAAGAAGTCGATATCATCATAAATACCTTGCAGACATTCGTTGGTGACAGTCAATGAACAGGTACTTCCAAATTTTACACGTCCTTGGCGAATCAGGTCCACCACTGCGTCTTGTAATACTTCCGTATACATTTCGAAGGCGGGAATTGTTTTGTCTCGTCCCAAAGCACCCAATACGGCATTAGCAATGTTACCTACTCCACTCTGTAATGGCAGGAAGCTTGCAGGAATAATACCCCGTTTCATGTCAGCTGCCAGGAAGTCGGCAACATTTTGTCCAATCTGGTCGGTGATAGGATCCGGTGCGGTAAATGAACGGGCCTGGTCAGGGGTGTTTACTTCCACTACGCCGATGATTTTTTTCGGGTCTACCTGTACATAAGGCAGACCGATACGGTCGCTGGGTTTGTAAATAGGAATTTCACGACGGTAAGGCGGGTCAAGCGGTTCATAAACATCGTGCAGGCCCATACCGTTTTTACTGTGGGCAGCGTTCAATTCGATGATCACTTTATCTGCCAGACGTGCAATAGTCGGTGCAATTCCACCGGCGGCTGTCAGATAAACTTTGCCGTCGGGAGTGATTTCACACGCTTCCAGAATAGCGACATCTACTTTACCCATGAACCCGTAACGTACCTCCTGTGCCATTTGTGACAGATGGATATCGTTGTATGCTATTTCGCCGTTATTTACGGCTTTTCGGAAATCGGGGTTGGTTGTGTAAGGAGCACGGTAACGGATTGCCTTGACCCTGGATAAGATGCCGTCTGTAGCATCTCCTGTAGAAGCACCGGTAAAGATACTAATTTGAAAAGGGTTACCTTTGGCATGTTCTTCTTCTGCTATTTTTGCGACTTCGGGTGTTACGGCTTTCGGTGTTCCTGCCGGAGTAAAGCCGCTGAGTCCAATGTTGTAGCCATGCTTGATATAGCTGGCTGCTTCGGCTGCGGAAATAATATTAAATCCCATGATATTCAATGTGTTATTCTTATTAGTATAGTTGTTATTAATATTTGCGATTAAAAATCTCTGAATAAATAAAAGCACGTCGTGCCTCTTCTTTAGTACTCAGTCTTATAGGAGTCCGGTCTTCCCTTTTGTTCTCTTTCCGGGGTGAATCTGTTGGTTTCTTGACCATCGGCTGATGCTGCATGCGGGGAGTCTGAGGTGTGCGGACTGTTTGAACGGAAGAAACAGGAAGGTCCTCCTCTATGTTCTCCTGCTCTATTTCAGGAAATATATCTGCAAGCACTTTCTTTGGAGAAGGTGTTTTCTTCTCTTTGCCTGTTTTTGAGATTTGTTGCACGATGGCTGCAACAATGATTATTATAAATATGATAACCTGAATGATATCCATACTTTCCTTATTATATAATGAATGCTCAAAGTTAGAAAAATATTTCATAACTAACTCTATAAAAGGGCATAAAAAAAGGAAGAGAACTTCACAGTTGTCTTCCCCTATTTTTTTAACCTAAACCTTAACTATGAAAAAATCTAATGTTTTTCGGAAGCAAATATGCGAATTATAATAATACGTTGGTAACGTTAACGGTTTTTTTTGTTCACTGGTTATAATTATTTAACAGTTAAATGCATAATTCTCTTATAATATTCAATTTTCGGCTCTTTTATTCGTTTAATTTGTCGGTAACTCCGTATCTTTGCCTACGAAACCATAAAACAGAGAAAATATGAAAGAAACAACAGGAGCAGACTTTAAATCTGCAACTGATTCCGAAAACAAGAAATTGTTTATTGAAACTTACGGATGCCAGATGAATGTTGCTGATAGTGAAGTGATTGCTTCTATTATGCAAATGGCAGGCTACCATGTATGCGAAACATTGGATGAAGCGGATGCTGTATTTATGAATACCTGTTCCATTCGCGACAATGCAGAACAAAAGATTCTGAACCGTCTGGAGTTTTTCCATTCTATGAAGAAAAACAAACGCCGGAATCTGATTGTCGGTGTGTTGGGCTGCATGGCAGAACGTGTAAAAGATGATTTGATCGAGAACCATCATGTAGATCTTGTCGTAGGACCGGATGCCTATCTCACTTTGCCCGATTTGGTCGCTTCGGTGGAAGCGGGGGAGAAAGCCATTAATGTGGAGCTTTCTACTACAGAAACCTATCGTGAGGTAATTCCGTCCCGTATTTGCGGCAATCATATCTCCGGGTTTGTATCCATTATGCGTGGTTGCAATAATTTCTGTCATTATTGTATTGTACCGTATACCCGTGGGCGTGAGCGCAGCCGTGATGTGGAAAGTATTCTGAATGAGGTGCGTGACTTGGCAGACAAAGGTTATAAAGAAGTAACGTTGCTGGGACAGAATGTGAATTCTTATCGTTTTGAGAAAGAGGGTGAAATAATTACTTTCCCGATGCTGCTCCGCACAGTGGCCGAGGCGGTTCCGGACATGCGTGTTCGTTTTACCACTTCACATCCCAAGGATATGAGTGATGAAACCTTGCAAGTCATTGCGGAAACGCCTAATGTATGCAAGCATATTCATTTACCGGTACAGAGCGGCAGTTCGCGCATATTGAAGCTGATGAACCGCAAATATACCCGTGAGTGGTATTTGGAAAGGGTAGCGGCTATTCGCCGTATCATTCCCGATTGTGGTCTGAGTACTGATATTTTCTCCGGCTATCATTCGGAAACGGAAGAAGATCATCAGGAATCTCTATCCTTGATGCGTGAGTGTGCGTACGATTCCGCCTTTATGTTTAAATATTCCGAACGTCCCGGAACATATGCTTCCAAGCATCTGCCGGATGATGTACCCGAAGAGGTTAAGATACGCCGGCTGAATGAAATCATTGAATTGCAGAACCGTCTTTCTGCCGAAAGTAATGCCCGTGATGTAGGCAAGACCTTCGAGGTGATGGTAGAAGGTGTTTCCAAGCGTTCCAGAGAGCAGCTTTTTGGCCGTACACAGCAAAACAAGGTGGTGGTCTTTGATCGTGGGAATCATCGTATCGGTGATTTTGTCCATGTACGCATTACTGAAGCCAGTTCGGCCACATTGAAAGGAGAAGAGGTGTTCTGATGGGGAGAAAAGAAGAATATAAGGAAAAGAACTTGCAATATTTGCAAGTTCTTTCTACACAGGAAGGTATTTGTCCTTTACCTTGTAATATGTTTTATAAAGTATTGCAGACAGGTACGGGTACAGTTTTACCTACAATCCGAAGTATTGTCACCGTTCATTATCGGAGAAGTCTGATAAACGGAAAAGAGTTTGATAATTCCTATGACCGTAACTGCCCCGAAGCTTTCCGGCTGTGTGATGTCATAGAGGGATGGCAGCTGGCGCTTCAACGTATGCATGTAGGAGATAAATGGGTGGTTTATATTCCTTATACTATGGGATATGGCAACCGTACAAGCGGGCCGATTCCTGCTTTCTCTACATTAATATTTGAGGTGGAACTGCTGGGCATTGCATAATGCCTCCGGTTATCGGTTATGCAGTCTGTCATTCATCCGGTCTTCGTAACCGTCACGATATTTCTTTTCGGGCATAACAATCCATAAGATTATATAGACAATAATGCCCGAAAAGGCTGTGAAAACCGTGGCAAATGAATAGATAATGCGCACTACCGTAACATCCCAGCCAAAATAATCGGCCAGTCCCGCACATACTCCGGCTAGCATTCTGTTGTTGGAACGGGTCAGTTTTTTATTTTCCATTTTCGTTTCTTTTTAAGTTATCTGCACAAATGTAGGAAAAGTAAAAACGAATTATTAACTTATACTCTTAAAAGTACTTAAAGGATAGTCCTTCTCATTCAATTTATTTGTTATTTTGCAGCAAATTAGGGCAAAAAGTGGATATACTCAAAATAAATACTTGTCCGTTGTGCGGCGGAAAACATTTGGGACATGCAATCACTTGTACGGATCACTATGCTTCGGGTGAACAATTCAATTTGGTTCGCTGCGATGATTGTGGCTTTATTTTTACACAAGGTGCACCCGTGGAAGCCGAGATAGGGCGATATTATGAGACCCCCGATTATATTTCACACACTGATACCCGCAAGGGGCTGATGAACCGTGTATACCATGAGGTACGCAAGTATATGCTGTCACGCAAAGCCAAGCTGATAAAACGGACATCCGGTTTGAGTAAAGGTACTTTGTTAGACATAGGTACCGGTACCGGATATTTCAGTAATGCTATGAAGGAGCGCGGATGGCGGGTGAAAGCGATAGAGAAAAGTCCGCAGGCGCGTTCGTTTGCCAAAGAGCATTTTGAATTGGATGTAGATACGGAGGATGCTTTGGCGGGATATGCCGATCATTCTTTTGATGCCATAACTTTATGGCATGTGATGGAGCATCTGGAGCATCTGAATGAAACGTGGAAGAAATTATTCAAGCTGTTGAAAGAGAGGGGAGTATTGATAGTGGCTGTGCCTAATCCCAGTTCGTATGATGCGGAAAAGTATAAGGAATGGTGGGCGGCATACGATGTGCCTCGTCATTTATGGCATTTTACACCTTCCGTCATGCAACAATTCGGTGTCAAGCATGGTTTTAAATTAGCGGAACAGCATCCGATGCCTTTTGATGCTTTTTATGTATCCATGTTGACGGAAAGATATAAAGGCAGCCGTTTGTCCTTTTTGAAGGGAATGTGGACGGGCCTGTTGGCCTGGTTCAGTTCACTGGCGAAAAAAGAACGCAGTAGTTCAATGATTTATGTATTCAGAAAGAAGTGATTATGGGAAAAAAATCAGGGTCCTTTTTCGATATGCAGTTCATTACCTCCAGCATCAGTACAATGCTGGTGTTGCTCTTGTTGGGGATGGTGGTATTCTTTGTGCTGTCTGCCAATAACTTATCCAAGTATGTACGCGAGAACATCAGTTTCTCCGTACTCATCAGCGATGATATGAAAGAAGCGGACGCTTTGAAATTCCAGAAAAAATTGAATGAGGAACCTTTTGTGAAAGAAACTTCCTATATATCGAAGGAGCAGGCGTTGAAAGAGCAGAGCGAAGCGATGGGTACAGACCCGGCTGAATTCTTGGGATATAATCCTTTTACAGCTTCTATTGAAATAAAACTGAATGCCGATTATGCCAATTCGGACAGCATTTCTTGGATAGAGCAGAAAATTATGCAGAACAAGAAAGTAATGGAAATCAACTATCCCCAGGATTTACTGGATGCAGTGAACAGCAATATACGGAAAATCAGTTTTTTGCTATTGGGACTGGCTGCGCTGCTTACCCTTATTTCTTTTGCGCTGATTAATAACACCATCCGTCTGGCCATTTATTCCAAACGTTTTCTGATTCATACCATGAAACTGGTAGGGGCAAGCTGGGGATTTATCCGTCGTCCTTTTTTGGTGCGGAATATATGGATAGGGATACTGGCCGCTGCCATGGCAGATGCGGCATTGATAGGAATGGCCTATGCGTTGGTAAGATATGAACCCGAATTGATTGAGATTATTACCCCTATGACCATGCTTATGGTAATGGGTTCTGTTTTTGTGTTTGGTGTGGTTATTACCTTTATGTGTGCATATATATCAATCAACAAATACTTGCGCATGAAAGCTAGTGCGTTGTATTACATTTAATAATAAAAGGATATGGATAGACAAAAATTCGCCTTTGATAAAACTAATTTTATATTGCTTGCCATAGGTATGGCAGTGATTATTGTCGGTTTTCTGCTGATGACAGGACCTAGTTCGACAGAAGGATATTTTGAGCCGGATATTTTTAGTGTACGTCGCATCAAAGTGGCGCCCGCAGTATGTTTCTTTGGCTTTATCTTTATGATTTATGGCATTGTCCGCAAGCCAAAGGACAAGACAGAAGTGGTTAACTCTTGATTTTTTTAATTTTTAATTCTCAATTTTTATTTAAAGAATGGAATGGTTTGAGGCATTGATCCTTGGTGTGCTCCAAGGATTGACAGAGTATTTGCCGGTCAGCAGTAGTGGTCATCTGGCTATCGGTTCGGCATTGTTTGGCATACAAGGGGAAGATAATCTGACTTTTACCATAGCAGTGCATGTGGCTACGGTACTCAGTACTTTGGTTATATTATGGAAAGAAATAGGCTGGATATTCCGTGGCTTGTTCAAGTTTGAGATGAATGCGGAGACAAAATATGTGATCAATATCCTGGTATCCATGATTCCTATCGGCATTGTGGGTGTGTTTTTTAAAGATTATGTGGAAGAAATTTTCGGTTCCGGCTTGCTCATTGTAGGTTGTATGCTGTTATTGACAGCTTTGCTTCTTGCTTTCTCTTATTATGCAAAACCTCGTTTGAAAGAGAACATCAGCATGAAGGATGCGTTTATTATAGGTCTGGCACAGGCTTGTGCCGTGATGCCGGGATTATCCCGTTCGGGTACTACCATTGCTACCGGTTTGTTGTTGGGAGACAACAAGGCGAAACTGGCTCAGTTCTCTTTCCTGATGGTGATTCCTCCTATATTGGGTGAGGCGTTGCTGGATGGTATGAAGATTGTAAAAGGAGCTGCAGCCGGCACATCAGATATATCTGTATTGTCATTGGTTGTAGGTTTTCTGGCAGCTTTCATATCGGGCTGTGTAGCTTGTAAGTGGATGATTAATATTGTGAAGAAAGGTAAGTTGATTTATTTTGCTATCTATTGTGCCATAGCCGGTGCCGTTACGATAGCGTGCACATTGATGTAATTGGATGAATTTTAAAGAAGGAGAAGTATTATACTTTGATAAACCGCTGAAATGGACCTCATTTGCAGTGGTGAACAAGATAAGATACCATATTTGCCGCAAACTGGGCGTGAAGAAAATAAAAGTGGGACATGCCGGGACATTAGACCCGCTGGCTACCGGGGTGATGATTATTTGTACAGGCAAGGCAACGAAACGCATCGAAGAGTTCCAGTATCATACCAAAGAATACATTGCCACCTTGCAGTTGGGGGCTACCACACCTTCATTCGACCTGGAGAAGGAGATAGATGCTACCTATCCTACGGAACATATCACCCGCGAGTTGGTAGAGGAAGCCTTGCAGCGTTTTATCGGCAGGATAGAACAGATTCCGCCTGTTTTCTCGGCTTGTAAGGTAGATGGTAAACGCGCTTACGATTTGGCTCGAAAAGGTGAGGATGTGGAGTTGAAAGCCAAGACGTTGATTATAGACGAGATAGAGTTGCTGGAATGTAATCTGCCTGAGATTAAAATCAGGGTAGTGTGCAGCAAGGGCACTTATATCCGTGCATTGGCCCGTGATATTGGCGAAGCTTTGAATAGCGGTGCTCATTTGACAGGGCTGATACGTACCCGGGTGGGGGATGTGAGACTGGAAGACTGTTTGTCGGTGGAAAGTTTTCCGGAATGGCTTGACCAACAAGAGATTGAAGAAGTTATAAACGAATAAGGAGAGATAAGATGAAACTGTCGCAATTTAAATTTAAACTGCCGGAGGATAAAATAGCTTTGCATCCGGCTAAGTATAGAGATGAGTCGCGCCTGATGGTTGTTCACAAATCAACAGGTAAGATTGAACACAAGGTATTCAAGGATATCCTGGACTATTTTGATGATAAAGATGTGTTTATCTTTAATGATACGAAAGTTTTCCCTGCGCGTTTGTATGGAAATAAGGAAAAGACCGGTGCCCGTATCGAGGTATTTTTGTTGCGCGAGCTGAATGAGGAACTTCGCTTGTGGGATGTGCTGGTAGATCCTGCCCGTAAGATCCGTATCGGTAACAAGCTTTATTTTGGTGACGATGATTCCATGGTGGCCGAAGTGATTGACAACACCACTTCCCGCGGACGTACCCTGCGTTTCCTGTATGACGGCTCTCACGACGAGTTCAAGAAAGCATTGTATGCGTTGGGAGAGGCTCCGCTGCCCAGTTTCATCCGTCGTCCGGTAGAAGAGGAAGATGCCGAACGTTTCCAGACTATCTTTGCCAAGAACGAAGGGGCTGTGACAGCTCCCACTGCCGGACTTCATTTCAGCCGCGAGTTGATGAAGCGTATGGAAATCAAAGGTATAGACTTTGCTTTTGTGACGATGCATGCCGGACTGGGTAATTTCCGCGAGATTGATGTGGAGGACCTTACCAAGCATAAGATGGATTCGGAGCAGATGTATGTCAATGCGGATGCGTGCCGTATTGTGAATAATGCCAAGGATGAAGGAAAGAATATTTGTGCGGTAGGAACGACAGTGATGCGCACGATAGAGACTGCGGTAGGTACGGATGGTCATCTGAAAGAATTTGACGGATGGACCAATAAGTTCATTTTCCCTCCTTATGATTTCTCGGTAGCCAACAGCATGGTTACTAACTTCCACCTGCCTCTCTCCACTTTGCTGATGCTGGTAGCTGCCTACGGTGGTTATGATCTGGTGATGGAGGCTTATCACACAGCGTTGAAGGAAGATTACCGTTTCGGTACTTATGGCGACGCTATGTTGATTTTGGATAAGTAATACCGGTTGGAGCAGCGTATGAGGGTTTATTTGGGACTTGGAACCAATCTGGGTGATAAAGAATCAAATCTGCATGTTGCTGTCCGGAAGATAAATGAGCGGATAGGGGAGGTTACTGCCCTTTCCGCTTTTTATGTTACCGCCCCTTGGGGGTTTTCTTCTGAAAATTCTTTTCTGAATGCTGCCTGTTGCGTGGAGAGTGTGCTTCCTCCCTTGGATATATTGCGGGAAACACAGGAGATAGAGCGTGAATTAGGCCGGATGAAGAAGTCGGCGGGAGGTAATTATAGTGACCGCCTGATTGATATAGATATTTTGTTGTACGGCGATTTAATACTGCATACGCCGGAATTGGAAATCCCTCATCCCCTGATGACTGAACGGAGGTTTGTCATGGACCCGCTGGCGGAGATTGCATCGGATGTGGTGCATCCGGTATTGGGAAAAAGGCTGGGGGAGCTTTAAACCTGTAAGAGTATATTAATTAAAAGAGGACGGAAAATTCTTCAAATCCATCATTGTGGTGTAGATAGCTGATTGATAGTGTATTGTTATGAAGGATTCGTAATAGAATCCTTCATAAATGTTTCAGGGAAATATGTCCAGTATGGAATAATCTCTCCAAATTTCTTGTGTGGTGACGCTCGTCACTCCGGAATCAGGGTAACGTTGGCAAAATTCTTCTGTTCTGTCTTCTCGTATAATTAGGAATTTGTTTTTGTAGCTCACTTCGTATCCATATTTTTTTATTATACTTTGGGTTTGCATGATGAGTGAGTCTACTCTACATTTGTAGGTCCCTTCATATCCTTTTCTCCCATCGGGAAAAGTCATGGTAAATAGTCGGGTCTGGTTGTCGAATGTATAGCGTGTACCGTTTCTGTTTTTCAGTTCCTGCATCAGTTCTTTTTCTATATTTTGTTTGGTTTGTGTGTCTTGTGCTTCTACTCGTACTTCCGGTTTGACATAAGGATGAGCTCCGTTTTCCACTTCCACATCCTTGCTTCCCCACATGGTGGTTTGTATTTTTATTATTTTTACCAGTTTGTTATTCTTGTCCAGCACATGTATAGATGATTCTCCTTCGCAAAGTGGAAAGATACATACGACACCGAAATGTTCGATTCCGAAATATTCCGTTTTCAGTTTTTCTGGATCGTTGTTCTTTATTGTGTAACCATTTGTTTGTTCGCCCAAGGAGGCATTGAATGGATGGCCTACGTAAGCTTTGTATTCACTCACAATATCTGTTCCTTCTTCCGGTTCCGGAGGGAGGATTTCTTCTTTGTCTGAGCATCCCGATAACAGTGTCAGACATAATACTAGCGTTAGTGTCAGGGCGTGTATTACGTCCTGACTGAGGTTATTTCTTTTGAATGTCATAGATCATTTGTTGTTCTTGTGTATAATATACAATGTTTACGTCTTCTGTATCTGTGTGGAAGATTACATCACAGTTTATACCGTTGTTTGCTTTAAAATAGACGGCCGAAGAACCTTTTCCCCATCCCATGTTGACAGACCAATATAAATCACTATTTGGTGAACTCGATTTTTTGGTAGTACAGTATCCGTCAATAATCCAACCATGACCCGGTTTGTCTTTGTATGGATCTTTTGTGATAGGGAGACGATTGTTGTCAACATAGTGTCCGTTTCCATAAAGAAGTATTGGATTATAATTTTGTAATGACTGTTTAGCCAGTTCCGGATTGAATCCTGTGCTTCCTGAGTAGGTAGTCATTGTTTGAAGATATTCCAACATGCCTTCCGTTGGGGTTGAGGTTGAAGCGATACCTCTTTTTATAATTGGGTTATTGTCCTCGTCATAGGTATTAAAATCTACATAGTTAGGAAATGAGCGAGTTTTATTGTATATAGCTCTTAACAAACTGGCAGTCATTTCGATTAAATCAGGTGAGCTGTAGTATGTAATTGTTTTTTGAGCGGTCAGGTAGTCCCAATCTATTAAAATTTGTCTACCTGCTGCTGTTTCTCCCACCATGACTGGTTTCAGTATACTGAATAATGTAGCAACCGCTATATTTCCACATCCCACTAAATAATGCCCCTGATATGTTCCCATATGCCCGTCCCATATATTTCCTATGGGCATTTGATCGTTGTAAGGTGCTTCTTGATGCCATACAATATCTGATATGGGAGGTACCATAGATACAATTCGTGAAGGAATTTTGCTTATATCAATGCCATTGATAGGATTATATTCTCTTGAATTGCTGTTATCAATAATAGTAATATTTCTTTTTATGATGTCTTCTGTAATTTGTTCCTTGGATATATTTAGGGATTGGCTGATTTTGTCGAGAGTGGAACTTCTTTTCTCTGATTTAAGTTTTTCTATATATTTAATATCTGAAAGGATATTTAGTTTTGCTATTTCAACCAAATATCTCATATCTATGTTCATAGGTTGGGAAAATTGATAGTTCTCTGTAAATAACAGAACTTTCGGTGCTCTTTCATCACCACAAACAATTATCATATCTTTTGTTCCGCTATTATTAGTTAGTTCAACTTCAAATATAGGTACATTTATTTGAATGGAGTCTGCTGAACGGGAGTGATTCCTGCTGTTTGTAAGATAATATTTATTAATAATGGAAATCTTGGGCTTGTCTTCTTTTGTTGTAATGAATTGTTTTTTAAATTCTGAATTGATACGTTTAAAGTCGTAAATTACATTTGTAATCTCGTCTTCCGATAGTTCTTTGGGATTATCATACGCTATGCTGGCGTATTCATTCGATGTCAAAACCACTTGGTTGGTTGGGTTGTTGTTAACTTCTGTATTTTCTAATTTATCAGTACACGATATAAGAATAGATGTTATCAATATGAGTTGTGATAATATAACCTTTTTCATGGCATTTTTGTTAATGATTGAATGATAAAACTGGCTAAAAGGTTGCGTTATTGATATCTTTTAGTCAGTTTTGATATATGAAAATTATTTTTTTCTGAAGTCTGCCATTATGGTCATAGCATTGTCTTTGAAAATTAGTGGAATGGCAGTTTCAAAAGTTATTGTCGATGTTTTTATATCCATTAAATAGTAGCCATCCTGATAACCGTTTCCGAAGCCAAAATTAGCGTGTAAATAGCATACGTCCACATCGGAAGGAACATTGTCTATCCTACCATAGCATTCTTTTATTCCATCAAGAATGAATGGGGTGACTCCATCGGTAGCTATATTGTCAGGTTTGCCGTATATTAATACAGGTTTAGTTGCTTTTAAGGAATTCTTGACAGTATTGATATTCCATGATGTCTTTTTGCTATAATTGAAGTAACTTGCCAAATAATTCTCCACATCAGACATTAAACAAGTTGTCCCCGTAACAATTCCTTTTGAGTCTTTGACTACAGAAGATTTTGTATAATCATAGATATTTTTGAATAGCCTGCCTACCATTTCTCTTTTAGCTAAAGGATCACCGGAGTTAAAATAATCTGGTGCTTTGATTTCTTTATTTTCAGTCAAATAACTCCAATTTATTTGTAGGCTGGCTGGTCTCATCGTTGGCTCCAAACTAGCTAGAATATGCGCTACCACAATTGCTCCATAGCCTACAGGATAATTTGTATATTCTGACCATCCCGGACCATACCTATCACAATTGGCTTTTGGTAACATACAATTATAAGGTTCCCATTGTCCCCATGCCACAGGACACATAGGAAATACTGCAACTTTGACCTTTAGATTGGAAGGAACTTCTGTTATAGGTTTAGAGCGGCTGATAGAGCTGTTGTTTATGATAATTTGATTCTTGATTGCTTCATAATCGATGTCTTTGGATGTTATGTATAGTTCTTTGGATATTTTCAAAACAGCAGATTCATACAATGAATCTTTAATCTCATCAAATTTGGTAACTTCATTGCGGATGTACATTTCGCTCCATTGAAGCAAAGCGTTGGGACTTGTGTAAAGAGAATCCTGGTTTTCCTTGATGTTGTCTATATATGCAAGGATGTGTGGGGCTCTTCTATCTCCCGAAACAACAGCCATTCCTGTGCCTGTTTCTGATGTGAATTCTATTTTATAGATAGGTATTTGTTCCTCTGTACTTTCAATATTCCTGGCATCTGCTTTGTTTTTAGATAAATAGTATTTCTCTTTTATCTGAAAGATGTTAGGCTGAAAAGTAATACGTGAATGGGCATTATTTTTTAGTTCACTGCTTTGGAAGGTTGTCAATAAATTGAATACCTCAGTTTGGCTAAGTTCCGGAGAACTTTTGTATCTGATGCTTAATAGCTCTTCTGGTGATAGTTGTACTTCCTTACTAGGGGGTGTTATATCCTCTATTTCATTTGATTGGCATCCGGCAATCATCAATGAAAGGGATAATAAACAGAAAATGATTTTCTTTTTCATCTTGTTTCTTATTGTTAGTTCTGTAAACCTATATTTTTACTTAGCACGGATATTTTTTATGCAATCCATTTTATAACACCATTCCTTTACGCCTCCTGCTTCAAAAAAGGTTCTTGCGTTTCCGTCTAGTTGATAATACCCTGTGTTTTTATCAGCCCACCCCAAATTTGCGTGCCAATATAAATCATTCGTCTTAACCATTTGGCGAGTTTGACTAGCTTTTTCGGTGATTAGAAGTCCGGAAATGATAAAAGCATGGTTCGTAGTTAGCATAAGCACCGGATTGTTATTTCTTAATGAGGCCCAAACTTGATCACCATCAAAAGGGGCTTTTGGATTATATTTAAAAAATTTGTTCATCGTATTTAGCATATTCTCTTCAGAAACACCACTTTCAAGTACAGCACCATCCCAATCTTTTTTGGATGTAGTTTTATTCATATTATAGAAGTTGAGCATAAGGTATTGAACTTGCATTTGAGCTTGCCCCTGTAAATCATTGATAGAGGCTTTTTGGGTCATTTTAATAAAGTTAGGCATATAAGTCATAGTACTGTTGGGTAAAGTAAAGGTAAGAGGGGGAGTATATTTTTGATGAGTATATCCCATTATTTGAGCAAGTGCCACATTGACACATCCTACAGGAAGTGCGTCCATTTTCTTTCCATTATTTTCAGTTCTTATCCAATCTACTTTATTTTCTTCTCTGAAAGCCCAATTATAGGGATCGTCTTGTCCCCAATTGGTCTTGACTAGAGGAGATATTGATGATGGTAGTTTTTGTATTCCCTCGGGAGGACCTTGTACAGCAGTTGATCTAGATGAATAGGTATCTGTTAAAATGATATTATCTTGAATTTTTTGGTAGTTAATTTCATTGATAGGAATGTTTAATTTCTTACTAATTTTCTCCAACGTTGGCTGTTTTAGCGAATCTACCAATTCTTTTGTTTTAATGGCTTTATAAAGATAGCTGGCTTTTGCTGCATATAATAGTTCGTTTGCTCCGCTCAGTTGCATTGCATCATCATTGCCTTTATTGGGAATAAATGCTATAATAGAAGGAAGTTCTGCATTTGTAGCTACTACAGCCAACCCATTTACAGTATCGTTTTGAAATTCAACTTCACAAATTTCAGATATGATATCATCTTCTGGTAAGGCGGTTCGGGAAGCTATTTCTTTATTTTGAAATTCTCCTTCTTTATTTATATATGTTCTTTTTGTAATCTTAAATGATGCACTAGTGCTTCTGCTTACACCATTATTATTCATATTGGCAAAAGAACTTACCATATTGAAAATATCTTTGTCTGTAAGCTCTTTTGCATCATCGTAGGCGATACTGAGGACTTCGTTTTTATTCAACTTAACCTTTTGGGAATTAGTAGAAAGGTTATTGGTGCTTTCATTCGAGCAGGAGAATAATGTAATTCCTGCAAAGAATAGTGATAATGGAATGATTTTCATAAGTTTGTTATTAGAATATTATGTATGAGATTAGTTTTCGTATATAAATTCTCCTGCCAATATTCCCTTTTCATCGGTGATTGTCAGTTCATATATTCCTGCCGGAATATTCTCTAAAGAAGTTGATAAAGAAGAATTGGAGTGGGGTATATAGAGGTTTCTATATACTACATATCCTTCTTTTGATTTAATCTCGATGGTTACCGCTTCCCAGTCCTGTGCGAATTCGATGGTTAATTCTTTATTGCAGTCGTCAAAGAAAGCTTTTACCGGAATGAATGACTCTACTGGAATTCTATGGTTGCCATGTTTTATAAATTCTATATTTCGTTTTTTAGCGCATAGTAATAGAGGAATAATTAAGGCTATCAAAGCCAAACTCATTTTTAATTTGTTCATAATCGTTTTACGTTTTAGTTTTGTGCAAACTTAGGTATTATAGGATTATGAATGACAAAAAGAGGGAGTTATAGTATATACAAGATTTGTTGATTATCAGCGAGTTACAAAAATTGTTATATACAGTGATGTATATGTAGTGTTTTATAATTCACTGATAATAAGATCTGTATGAGAACTATTTATTTTAAGAGGTTTTTGATGATGTAATCTCGTAAAAACGTTTCTTTATTGTGCTTTAGTTGGACCTCTTGATAAATTCTCGTTCGTTTCATTCGTACAGAAGCCGGATTGATGCCGAGCAATTTGGCTTCATCATTTGCGTCAAATCCAAAGATATGGAGATAGCAATATTGATATTCTGATTCTGTCAGGTTGGGAAATGCCTCTTTTAGTAGGGAGTAGAATTGGGGATATATCTTGTCTACTTCCGTCATTATGGAATGCCATGTTTTGTCAGTAGGGAGTTGGGAGTCCTCAAGCCTATTTTTTTTAGTCAAAGAAATAAGCTTCTTGCCAACTGTGGATGTTTCCAGACTTTGCTTTTGCAGCCGGTCGTATTTATAGGATATTACTTCTATTTCCTGTTGTAGTTTGTGGGCATTATTCTCTTTGTCTGCCAATGCTTTTTGCAAAATCTGCTTTTTTTCTTCTAGTTCTGCAGATAAGTGAAGGAGCTCTATTTTCATCTTATCTAGAATTGTTTGCTGGTAATAGATTTTGGCTTTGCTTCTCTGCCGGTAAATGATATATCCTGCAACTGATAGTAAGAATAAGGAGATGGCAATAATGATGATGATTGTATTCCTTTGCTGTGTAATCTTTAATAGTTCGTTCTCTTCCCGTATCTTGGCGTTGTTATACTTTTTTTCTATTTCCAATACTTTTGTCTCATTTTGAACTAATGTCAGTGAATCGAGCATGTCGGAACAGATTTCTTTGTAATGGAGTGCTTCCTTGTATTTTCCTTCTGCCTTATAAAGCAGGTAGTAAGCTTGATTGAAGTAATAAGCGATATCATTGTGTTTGGTTATCGTTTCAATCCATTCGTGTGCTTTTGCCAGTTGGTTGTCTTTTATATATATGTGTAATAGGGAGATAGAATCCTTATAGCTTTCTTTGCTGCCCGTTTCAATGGCTTTTAAGAAATATCTTTCGGCATTCTTGTATTTTTCTTGTGCCTCATATATCACTCCAAAAGCATTGGCTACATCAGCTGTTAAATCTTTGTTATGCAGTAGTTGTGAGATGGAATCAGCCTTTTGAAGTAAGGGTATGGTGTAATTAAAAGAATCAGTGAGTGTACATTCACACGCTAAATCTTTTAAGGCGTATGCATAGCTTTTGTAGTTCCTTGCTTTCTTGAAGAAGTTACTGGCCTCTTTTCTTTTCTCCAGACGTTCACTGGTTATATCTCTAAAACCATACAAATCTGCCATATAGGCACAAATATACCCTGCCACATTATAGGCCTGATGTTCTTTGGCCAGTTGCAGTGCATCGGCATATATTTGCATTGCTTTATCATACTCCCCATCTTCTACATAAGCACGGCCCAGATACAAGTCTATTTGCGCCTGTTCTTCTGCCGTGCCGTGTTCGGTGAACCATTGTTGTGCCCGTTGCCATTGGTAGATAGGGAGTAATCCGGTGGCTGCTTCGTCCGTTACTTTACCGCATAGCATACACCAGTGGGCAAAGTCCTTATCAGTCAGTTCATCGGGGGCTTGTATGCTGTCCAGTAGCACGGAAGCACTATCGGCATACATGGGAATCAGTTCCTCTACAGATTGTAATAGCGGAAGTATGCTTGTCTCTTTTCTGCATCCGGGGAGGATGAGAATGAATAGTAGTCCTGTCAAAAGTAAAGCTTTCATAAGAATGTGTTCAGATTTTGCAAATATAGTCATAAATCCGGGCAACTTGTATCTGATAGAGGGAAAAGTCAGTTTTTTATGCTTTCCGTGGCTTCTCCTTTGGAAGTGAGGTGGGAAAGCATGAAAGCTCTTTGTCTTGTCAGTGAAATCTGTCTGTTGTATTTTGTTCTTCTGCCTTTTCATCAAGTTTTATCACTAAAGTGAAGAAACTGTATCACTTTAGTGATGAAGCTTGATTACCTTAGTGATAAAAGTTCATCACTAAGGTGAAACGATTAAATGAAAAGGCAGAGATTGGGAGAAAATACCGGTGGAATCACTCAAGTTACAGGAACGGAATTCATTTTGTTTGCGCCATTTATAACGGTTGTAATGTTGTGCTTTCTATTGAAATATCCTATGACAAAATGATGAAGAATTTATGAATAAATCAATCATGGTAAATAATTGGTTATCAACACTTAATAAGTAAATGAAGAATTTGAAGGAAATAATCAGCCAACAGGATACTGTAACTCCTTGTGTTTTGAATCCGTTGTTTTTACGCCACAAATCTTCTGGTCCATTTGCATGCATACATCCCTCTGACCACCAGGTAGCTGATGAGAAAGGCTGTTACGGCCATGCAAATAATGTGTATTATGGCAGGAATCCCCTGAGGCAACAGCGAGGCGAACAAGTCATATCCCATTTGCACGAAGACGAAATGACACAGATAAATGCCGAAGGTCATGGATGCCACTTTTGAAAGAACAGGCGAAGAAGGTATTTTAAGCTTCTGTATACAGACAAAAACAGGAAATGTCATCATAAATACATTGATGCCGCCGAAAAGCCATACTATTTCCAGATAGGCGTAGTTTCCCGGAAAATATTCCTGCATGATGAGGTAGCCGCCAAAAGTGATGGCGTACCCTGTCACAAACATAGGGATACCGATAGCCAGGGTTTTTCTCCAACTCCATTGCAGCGGGTATTTTACCAGATAATGGGCCAGTATCAGATAGCCGATAAATCCGGAAACATAATAAAATGAACCGAATGCATTCCAGTCGCACACTCCCAGGATATCCATATTGCCCCAGTTGCCGATATATCCCAGTGCGGGAGCGGCCATCTTTATGTAGGGAAGGAACAAGGAGATGCCCCAGATGGAAAGAAATAGCTTGATATCTTTCCGGGTAGCACGCTCCAGCCATGCATGGAAGATGGGGATGATGAAGTAGAGCCCCACCAGCATATACAGATACCACAGAGGAGTGGTGTCATAGTTGAAATTGAAAATGAATGTCCAAATCTTCGTGATAGTCATTTCCAGGGTGAAGGCGGACATGTCTATGGTAGGATTGTCTGTCGTGGTGATGTAATTCAGATAAATGAAATACAATACAGGCAGCATGACCGACCAGAAGATAAGCGGGACAACAATGCGGCCGATCCGCTTTTTGTAAAATTCACTCATGCCGTTTCGTACAGGAAACAGCAGCACTCCTGTCATCATCACAAACAAGGGTACGCAACAGCGTACGGCACTTCCCAATGCGCACCCTTGCAGAAAAGTAGGACGGTCTGTGTCAAAACGTGCCACAAAAGGGTCACAGCAATGGGCGAATACAACTAAAAAACAGGCGGTGACGCGTAGCAAGTCTATCCATCCGATGTTCTCTCTTTTATTTATTTCCATATTCTCTGTTGGGCTTATTTTTGTTCAAGCACCACTACTAAGGGACGGTGATCTGATGCTACCGGTTCATTTACTACCTATGCGGAGGTTACTGTGAAGCCTTTCATGTTCTGTTTCAGTGCTGTAATATAATCAATGGTTTCTGTAGGGGCGGGAGCCGGAAATGTATGCTGGTTTACGTCAGAAAGTATCTGAAAATCCTGTTGCAAGTATTTTATGAATGCGGATTCGGGTTCGGCATTCAGGTCGCCGGCCAGGAAAAAAGGTTTTTTGTGAGCGGCGGCAAAGTCTTTTATAAGCTCCAGTGAGGCCATGCGGTCTTCTTCGGTGAGAGACAGATGGGTGCAACAATAAATGTAGTTGTCGAACTCTGCCATAATCAGCGCACGTGCTTCTTCCCGTCCGGGAAGTGTCATGGTTTTCAGGCTGACGGGAATTTCTTTGGTGAGAAGTCCGATACCATATTTTCCTCCGTCGTAATCAATGGCAGGGGCAAAGTAAGCGTGCATTTGCGTACGTCCGGCTATCTCGCCCAGTACGTATTTTTGTCCGCTGCGGTGGGTCATGCTGTCCAGTTCCTGCAAGGCTACCACTTCGGGGTGGATATGATTGATTACATCGGCTATGCGTTGGAAGTCGCATACATCATCCATTCCGTTTGCATTTTTAATGTTATAGGTCATTAGCCGTAACGAATTTTGTGATTGTGCCGACAGGGCTAAAAGAAGGGTAAAAAGTAAGAGCAATGTCTTTTTCATATATTCATCAGGTTTTGATTGTTTAAATTCTCTCCAAAGATAGATAAATTCATTCTTTTTTTCTTTGCTCTCAAAGATAAAAAACAAGAGAAAGTTTTTATCAGAAAGGAAATGTTTCTGTTCAACAACTTGCCGGGGCTTTATTTCTTTCCTGCCGGAGAAGCCTGTGTCATACGGATACTGCTTACCACGCCTGCGGCAATGGCAAAGAATATGGCTAATAACAAACAAGCCTGCGCCCGATGTCCTTCGGCGAACATACGGAACAACAAAGCAACCAGTGTGGTTCCCAAAGTCTGACCTAACAGACGCGCCGTACCTAGCATACCGCTGGCTCCACCGCTTCTGTGAGTGGGCGCGGAAGAAACAATGGTTACATTATTGGGCGTCTGGAACAGCCCGAAGCCCATACCACAGAGTGCCATTCGCCAGATGATATTCCATTCTGCCGGATGTGGGGGAAGCAAATAGAGTGTGAATAGGCCGGTAGCGAAGATGGCCATGCCGATGCCTCCCAGCAATCCGGGATGTACTTTCTCTACCAGTCTGCCTGCAAGTGGTGCGGTCAGGATGGTAGCCAATGGCCAGGGGGTAAGTAGCAAACCGATCTGTACGGCGCTGTATCCCAATATATTCTGCATAAAAAACGGTAAGGAAACCATAGCCAGCATCTGGGCGGTGAATGAAGTGATGGAAGTACCGATAGAAAGAGCGAAAATAGGAATCTTCAGTAAGTCCACAGGTAGGATAGGGGTCGTTTTCTTCAGTTGGCGGCGGATGAAATAAGTGCCGATTATGATTAACAATACCAACTGGATGGCAATGAACTTTCTGTTTTCGGCGTGTGCAAAACCTTCCAAGGTATAAATTAACAACCCGAAGGTCAGTGCGTTGGCTATTGCACTGATTTTATCAAACTTGTGTTTTGTGTCTGAAGCCGGATTATGCGGTAAGAACCGATGTCCGATCACTAATGCAGCCAATCCCAAAGGAATGTTGATTACAAAAAGCCAGTGCCAGCTTCCCAATGCTAAGATACTGCCTGCAATGGATGGACCTGCGGCGGCCGAAACAGCTACCACCATGGCATTTACGCCCATTCCGCGCCCTAGTATCTGCGGCGGGTAAATTAAACGGATAAGGGCGGTATTGACACTCATTACACAGGCCGCCCCGAAACCTTGAATGATACGGGAGACAGTCAGCATCCAGAAAGAGTCCGAGAGGGCGCAGGCCAAAGAGGCGCCTGCAAAAATGGAGATGCCGGTCAGAAATATCCGTCTGTAACCGTAAATATCACCTAATGAGGCAAATGATAGCAAGGTCATGGTAATCACCAGTTGATAGGCATTGACAATCCAGATGGCATTGGAAGGGGTGACATTGAAATCGTGTGCCAGCGTGGGTAATGCGATATTCATAATGGTTCCGTCCAGTACGGACATCATGATAGCCAGCAGTACGGCTACCACTGCGAAATATTGTTTAGGTATAAATGCGGTCTTTTCTTTGCTCATGATGCAAAATTAACGGAAATCGGTCAGATTAGGTTTAATTTCTTCTAAATAATTACGATTCCAATGTTAAAGAACCGGGAATTTATAGAATGGTTAAGGAATAATGCTTATCTTTGCAGCCGTTAAAAACAGTGGAGAGATTTGAGTAGCTTGCAACCACAGAAAAAAATGCTAAAAAATACATTGACTTTCTTATTTACATTTATCTACTCTGATAACTTCCCAAGGTGGTTAACGAATTAACTTTTAATTTTTAATTCTTAATTTTCAATTTAGAATGGGATATTTATTCACATCCGAATCGGTGTCTGAAGGACACCCCGACAAAGTGGCCGATCAAATATCGGACGCTGTGCTTGATAAACTGTTGGCGTTTGACCCCAGTTCGAAAGTAGCTTGCGAAACCCTGGTGACTACCGGACAGGTAGTGCTGGCTGGAGAAGTGAAAACCAAGGCGTATGTAGATTTGCAGCGCATTGCACGTGAAGTGATTAACCGTATCGGTTATACCAAAAGCGAATATATGTTCGAAGGAAACTCCTGCGGCGTATTTTCTGCCATTCACGAACAAAGTGCGGATATCAACCGTGGCGTGGAACGCGAGGACCCTATGAACCAGGGTGCGGGCGACCAGGGAATGATGTTTGGTTATGCTACCAATGAAACGGAAAACTATATGCCGCTGTCACTGGACCTGGCTCATAAACTGTTGATGGTACTGGCCGAAATCCGTCGTGAAGGGAAGGTGATGACTTATCTTCGTCCCGACGCCAAGAGCCAGGTTACTATTGAATACGATGATAACGGCAAGCCGGTACGCATTGATACGATTGTGGTTTCTACCCAGCATGACGAGTTTGTAACCCCGGCTGATTCTTCCAAAGAAGCTCAGTTGAAGGCTGACGAAGAGATGTTGGCCAAGATTCGTCAGGATGTGATTGAAATCCTGATGCCACGTGTCATTGCCGGAATTCATAATGAAGAAGTATTGGCTTTGTTCAATGACCGGATAGTTTATCATGTGAACCCTACAGGTAAGTTTGTGATCGGCGGTCCTCATGGAGATACCGGTTTGACCGGCCGTAAGATTATTGTGGATACATACGGTGGAAAAGGTGCTCACGGTGGCGGGGCGTTCTCAGGAAAAGACCCCAGTAAGGTAGACCGTAGTGCTGCTTATGCAGCACGCCATATCGCAAAGAATATGGTTGCTGCCGGTGTTGCCGATGAAATGCTGGTGCAGGTGTCATACGCCATTGGCGTGGCCCGTCCTATCAATATCTACGTAAATACGTACGGCCGCAGCAATGTGAAACTGAGCGACGGAGAGATTGCTAAGAAAATAGACCAACTGTTCGATCTGCGTCCGAAAGCCATTGAAGAGCGTTTGAAACTGCGTAATCCTATTTATGAGGAAACAGCTTCTTACGGTCACATGGGACGTGAGCCGAAAGTGGTGACCAAGACATACGAATCCATGTATCATGAAGCAAAGACGCTGGAAGTGGAACTGTTCACTTGGGAGAAGCTGGATTATGTGGATAAGATAAAGGAAGCGTTCGGTTTGTAAGAAACGGATTCGAATATGGTGATGTATACGGGCGAATTCAATTCGTTCCTGCGGCAATGAGCGTCATTGGCTGGCAGGGGAGGATTGGATCCGCCCGAAAACATAAGGATTTATATGAATGATATAAAGAATGTATGTGTATATAGTGCGTCCAGCACAAAGATAGCGAAGGTGTATTTTGATGTAGCGGAAGAATTAGGACGTCTTCTGGCTGAAAAGAAGATCAATCTGATTAACGGGGCAGGCTGTATCGGCCTGATGGCGGCTACTTCAGATGCGGCATTGGCTGCAGGCGGTACGGTGACGGGGGTAATCCCTCATTTTATGGTGGAGCAGGGGTGGCACCATACAGGGCTGACCCGATTGATTGAGACGGAAACCATGCACGAGCGCAAACGGATGATGGCCGATTTGTCCGATGGCGTCATTGCATTGCCCGGAGGTTGCGGCACATTGGAGGAATTGCTTGAAATCATCACCTGGAAGCAGTTGGGGCTTTATCTTAATCCGATAATCATCTTGAATATCAACGGGTTTTACAACCCTTTGCTTGAAATGCTGCAAAGGGCGGTGGAGGGTAATTTTATGCGTAAAGAGCATGTTGCGATCTGGAAGGTGGCTTCAACAGCCGAAGAAGCGATAAATTTGCTCTATACAACGCCTGTTTGGAACAAAGAAATACGTAAATTTGCAGCGATATGAGTGAAACCTGCCATCCCGGAATAGCGTATATTCTCCAACTTTATACGGAAGAGCAGAGCCGTGTTGATACGGCTTTGACACACAACGTGTGTCATACGTCCAAGGAAGACGGGATGAGAGGAATGGAGTTGCCCTATCAGCTGCGTTCGGACTGGATGGTGACCAGCGTGCTGTTTCTTTGCTTTATCCTGGTATCATACGTGCTGGCACATGGCAAGAAACATCTTGAACAGCAATTTAAGAATTTTGCTTTGTCTAAAGAGCGTGCCAGTTTGTTTGATGATACTACCGCATCTGATGTGCGTTATACATTGGTGCTGATATTGCAGACCTGTATATTATCCGGTTTTTGTGTGTACGATTATTTTTCGGACCATGACCTGCTCCTTTTTCGTACGGTTCCTCATTGTTTATTGCTAAGTATTTACATTGGTTATGTAGTTTTTTTCTTTGTCATCAAATGGCTTCTTTATAGCTTTGTAAATTGGATTTTCTTTAACAAAACACGCAATATTATTTGGCTGGAATCTTACTTTAATGTTGTAATCGGAGCCGGATTTTTACTTTTTCCAATTGTACTTTTGATTGTGTATTTCGATCTGTCACCGCAAATTGCTCCTTATTTTATCGGTTTTGTTATAATAATTGCTAAAATTCTGCTGTTTTATAAGTGCTTTAGTAACTTTTTCAACAAATTTCATGGTGCTTTCCATTTAATTCTGTACTTTTGTGCCCTTGAAATACTCCCTGATTTTGTTCTGTGGAAAGGGATTATCTTAGCGAACAACATTTTGGTTTTAAATTTTTAGTACATTGAAAATAAAAAAAGTCCTCGTATCTCAGCCGAAGCCGACTTCTGAAAAGTCGCCATACTATGATATTGCTGAGAAGTACGGTGTGAAAATTGATTTCCGCCCGTTCATCAAAGTTGAGAGCTTGTCGGCCAAAGAGTTCAGACAGCAAAAAGTCTCTATTCTTGATCATACCGCTGTGATTTTTACATCGCGGCACGCTATTGACCATTTCTTCAATCTGTGTGCAGAATTGCGTGTTACTGTGCCCGAAACAATGAAATATTTCTGTACGTCCGAAACCATTGCTTTGTACATTCAGAAATATGTTCAGTATCGTAAACGTAAAGTATTCTTCGGCGCGACCGGTAAATTCGCAGATTTGGTGCCTTCTATCGTAAAGCACAATACGGAAAAATATTTGGTGCCGATGTCTGATGTACACAATGATGAGATCAAGACTTTATTGGATAAAAATAAAATTCAGCATACGGAGGTAGTGATGTATCGTACGGTAAGTAATGATTTCACTCCCGAAGAAGAGTTCGATTACGATATGCTGTTGTTTTTCAGTCCTGCAGGAATCAATTCTTTGATGAAGAATTTTCCGGAGTTCGACCAAAAGGAAATTGCGATAGGATGTTTTGGTCCTGCTACTGCTAAAGCGGTAAAGGATGCCGGATTGCGGTTGGATCTGGAAGCTCCTACTGTAGAGGCTCCGTCCATGACTGCGGCATTGGATATGTTTATCCGCGAGCGTAATAAGGATTAATTTTTAGTTTATATCCCAAAACCGGGGGTTTTGTATCAATAAAGTTGTAACTTTGTGATTCGAAACCCTCGGTTTCTTTATTTTAATAAAAGAAAGAAGATTATGGTAGAATATACACTCGGTAAAAAAGAGCGTCTGAATAGTAAGACATTGATTGAGCGTCTTTTTTCAGGTGGAAGCAAGTCTTTTCCGGCTTTTCCGCTACGTGTGGTGTATATGTCGGTAGAGCCTGTGGAGGAAGATATGGCGGCAGCTTCCATTCTGATCAGCGTGCCCAAGAAGCGGTTCAAACGTGCGGTAAAGCGTAATTTGGTGAAACGTCAGGTACGTGAGGCTTATCGGAAGAACAAGCATTTGTTGCTGGATGCGCTGGCTTCCCGGAACAAAAGACTGATTATCGCCTTTATATGGCTGGATAACCATATTCATTCTTCTGCCGAAGTGGAGGAGAAAGTGAAGAAACTGCTGTTTCATATAGTGGAAAGGCTGGAATGAAAAAGATACTTTCCTATCTGTTGCTGTTGCCTGTTTATTTCTATCGGGGGTACATTTCTCCAATGACTCCTCCTTCATGCCGTTTTGTACCTACCTGTTCGGAATATGCCATCGAGGCCATTAAAAAACATGGTCCTTTCAAGGGATTGTATCTGGCTGTCCGCCGGATATTGCGTTGCCATCCGTGGGGCGGGTCGGGCTATGATCCGGTTCCGTAAAATCTGTTGTCCTTATGTTGCTGGATATTCATACGCATCGCAATGCTGCTGTACCGGGAGAATGCATTTTCAATGTAGAGCCTGCATGGTTTGAACCTGTGGAAGGGTGTTATTATTCTGTAGGCATTCATCCGTGGAAAGTTTTGGAAGCTGGTCCGGAAGATTGGACAACGTTGGAAAAGGCGGTCTGTCATCCCTCTGTTCTGGCGATAGGAGAGGCGGGTTTGGACCGTTTGGGGCCGGCAGATATTCTGTTGCAAAAAGAGGTGTTTGTCCGACAAATTTTATTGAGCGAGTCAGTAGGAAAACCGTTGGTTATTCATTGTGTGAAGGCGTTTAATGAACTGATTGAACTGAAAAAGAAGTATCGTCCGCAGATGCCTTGGGTGGTACATGGTTTCCGTAATAATCTGCATATTGCCTGCCGGCTGATGCAGGAAAACATTTATTTTTCGTTGGGAGAAAGATATCAGCCTGATGTGTTGCGGCACGTGCCTTTAGAATGTTTATTGGCCGAAACGGATGAGAGCACGCAGGATATCCGTATGGTGATAGGACGGATGGCGGAAACGAAGAATGTAGAAGTTTCCTTTCTGTGCGATAGGATAGATGAAAATGCACGGAAAATCTTTTTTCGGCAATAAGAGTTGTTTCTTCAGATAAAGAGTCGTACTTTTGTGGCATTTAAAGTATAAATCAAACATTTAAATAGATAATCATTCGATGAATTTTGTAGAAGAATTAACATGGCGTGGAATGGTGCACACAATGATGCCGGGCACCGAAGAGTTATTGGCTAAAGAACAAGTGACAGCTTATCTGGGTATTGACCCTACGGCTGATTCTCTGCATATCGGCCACTTGTGTGGTGTGATGATGCTACGTCATTTCCAGCGTTGCGGTCATAAGCCGTTGGCATTGGTGGGCGGCGCGACCGGTATGATCGGTGACCCTTCCGGCAAATCGCAGGAGCGCAATTTGCTGACCGAGGAAACATTGCGTCATAATGTGGCTTGCATCAAGAAACAGCTGGCTAAGTTCCTTGACTTTGAGAGCGATGCTCCTAACAAAGCCGAATTGGTGAATAACTATGACTGGATGAAGGATTTTACTTTCCTGGACTTTGCCCGTGAGGTAGGGAAGCACATTACAGTGAATTATATGATGGCTAAGGATTCTGTACAGAAACGTTTGAACGGTGAGGCGCGTGACGGTTTGTCATTTACAGAATTTACTTACCAGTTGTTGCAGGGATACGATTTCTTGCATCTTTATGAAACAAAGGGCTGCAAACTTCAGATGGGTGGTTCGGATCAATGGGGTAATATTACTACCGGGGCCGAGCTGATTCGCCGTACTAATGGCGGTGAAGTGTTTGCATTGACTTGTCCGTTGATTACAAAGGCCGATGGTGGTAAGTTCGGTAAGACTGAGTCTGGTAATATTTGGTTGGACCCCCGTTATACTTCTCCTTACAAGTTCTATCAGTTCTGGTTGAATGTAAGTGACGAGGATGCCGCACGTTATATAAAGATTTTCACTTCGCTGAGTCAGGAAGAAGTGGAAGCATTGACAGCAGAACATGCTGAAGCTCCGCATTTGCGTGTATTGCAGAAGCGTCTGGCTAAGGAAGTAACTGTGATGGTTCATTCGGAAGAAGATTACAATGCTGCTGTTGAGGCATCGGGCATCCTGTTTGGTAACGCCACTTCCGAAGCGTTGAAAAAGCTGGATGAAGATACGTTGCTGGCAGTGTTCGAAGGTGTTCCTCAGTTTGAGGTGTCACGAGATGCATTGGCCGAAGGTGTGAAGGCAGTAGACTTGTTCGTTGATAATGCCGCTGTTTTCGCTTCTAAAGGTGAGATGCGTAAGCTTGTACAGGGCGGTGGCGTTTCATTGAACAAGGAGAAATTAAGTGCCTTTGACCAGGTGATTACGACTGCTGACCTGCTGGATGAAAAATACCTGCTGGTTCAGCGCGGAAAGAAGAACTATTATCTGGTGATTGCCAAATAAGAAAAAAGAGAACTTCTTTTATAAATAAAAAGGGGATATTCAGTAAATGTCCCTACAAACAAAAACCGGAAGAAGAAAACCTGTTGTTTCTCCTTCCGGTTTTGTTTGTATCTTTTCTTTCGTCTTATTTTCCGTCTATCTCTTTCAACAGCTCGTCTACCGCAGCTTTCAATTGTGTGTCTTCACCTTTCACTACTGTTTCCGGTGAATTGGCCACTTTGATATCCGGCTCTAATTGTGAATTTTCCAGATAACTTCCATCCGGCAAGCGATAGCCGATAACAGGAATGCCGAATACCAGTGTCGGATCCTGCAATGTTTCCCAAGATACGCTGGTCATGGTTCCCGGTACAGGCATACCTACCAGCTTGCCTATTTTTTGATGGCTGTATACCCACGGAGTGCCGTGTGCGTTACTGTAGTTGGCTTCACACTGCACCATGATACTCGGCTTGTTCCAACGGCGGCTGGGCATATCGCAAGCTTCACGTCCGCGAACTACCTGTGTAAAGTATTTCTTTCCGCTGAACAGGATCTCAATATCCTCGTGCAAACGTCCTCCGCCATTGAAACGGGTATCGATGACGATACCTTCACGGTTATTGTACTTGCCCAGAATATCCGAATAAACGGAACGGAAGCTGTCATCTCCCATGGATTCAATGTGCACATATCCCAAACGGCCGTTCGACCATTTGTCTACATCGGCTGCCCGTTGTTTTACCCAGCGTGCATAGAGCAGATCGCTCATTACACCATTGCTGACAGGAACAACTACTTCTTCCCAACGTTCTTTGGTCTGCGGGTTATAGAGCGTAACCAGTGTTTTCTTTCTGGCTTTACCGTTCAGCAGAACAGAGTAATCGCTTTCGGGAGTGATTTCCTGACCGTCGATCTTTTCAATGATATTTCCGGCCTTCACTTTGGAACGGGCGTGGTCGAAGGGGCCTTTTTCCACTACTTCAGAAATCAACAGACCTTTGCCGTTATGATTCCAGTCATACAGTAATCCTAAGGTAGCGGTGGCATCTCCTTTTAGTTGCGGACGGAAACGTCCTCCGGTATGTGAAACGTTCAGTTCACCCAGATATTCGCTCAATAATTCCGCAAAGTCATAATTATTATCGATATGCGGCAGGAACTTGCGATAGGCTTTGGTCATGGCATCCCAGTCTATTCCGTGCATGTTCAGGTTGTAGAAGCGTTTCTGTTCTTGTTTGTATACATGGTTGAACATATAGTCACGTTCGGCTGCGAGATCCATTTTCACGTGGGCTTGATAGCTGATGGGCTTCAAACTTTCAGAATCAGTACCCATTTTCTGCATCGTGTTACTGCCTAGCAAGAACAAGTTCTTTCCATCCTTGTCCATTTCCATGTTGGCCCATCCGGCATCCATTTTATGGAGCAACTTGGTATCTTTCTTGCGCAGATTCATTTTCCACAGGTCATAGCCGCCTTCAAAGGCAGAGAGGTAATATAAGGTCTCGCCGTCTTTGGTGATAATGGCACTCCCCAAATCGGAAGAGTTGGGAGTAAGGCGTACGATGCGGTCCTCTATGTTGTTCAGTTCCACCACAATGTCCTTTACTTTTTCCTCTTTCTTCTCTTCGGATTTTTCTTTGTTATCACCTTTCTTTTTATCGTTTTTCTTGGTTTCGGTTGTGTCCTTTTGTTCTTTTTCCAGTTCTTTCTGCAATTCGTAATCTTCTTTGCTCAGGCGGAATTTGTCGTATGCATCCTGGTTCATAAATACCAGCATCACATCGTTCAGTGATCCCCATGAGGCATGGGCACGCATACCATAACGCTCGGTAATGAATAAAATGGCATTACCATCCAGTACCCAGCGGGGGGAGCCACTGGTATAGCCGCTATTGGTCAGATTGATAATTTTTCCTCCTTGTGCACTTACCATACCTATATCGGAATATGGATCATGCCGGTTTCCGATAAATTCCAATGTGAACCATTTGCCGTCCGGCGACCATGAATAGTCAAAGCCACCGCCGGTACTGAACCAGGTGGAACCGTCAGTGACCTGACGTACCTTTTTGGTTTCCAGATTAAGCACCATCAACCGGTTACGGTCTTCTATAAAGGCAAGTTCCTTCCCGTCCGGTGAGAATTGCGGATAGGTACGTTCTGTCTTGTCCGAAGGCAGGAGTACTTCTTCTTCAATGGCAGTCGCATTGGGGAAGTTGGCTTCCTCCTTACGTGCAATCTTGGCCATGTAAAGTTCCCAGTTTCCGTTGCGTTCACTGGCGTACGCCAAAGTACGGTTGTCCGGTGAGAAAGTAAGTCCTGCTTCACGGGCAGGGGTATGTGTGATTTGCTTGGTGGTATTATAATCGGCGGAAGTGACGAATACTTCACCTCGTACAATGAAAGCAACTTGTTTGCCGTCCGGTGATACGGTAGCTGAGGTTGCTCCGTTACTGAAATTCAGATCCGCTATTGTATTTTGGTCATCACGGATGATATCGATTTTGACTTTCTGCGGTTTATCTCCTTGTTTTTGAGTGTATATTTCTCCATCATACGTATAACAGAGAGTGCCGTTGCTGCCCATTGACAGGAAGCGGACCGGATGGGTCTTGAAATGGGTGACCGTTTTCAATGATTGAGGACTACTTATCGGAAAGGAATATACGTTGAATGTACTTCCGTCTCGTTCGCTCAGGAAATAAACGGTTTGCCCGTCGGGCGCAAATACAGGGTTACGGTCTTCGCCTGCATGGGCGGTCAGGTTGGTATGCTTGCCGTTTTCCGAATCATATAACCATACGTCACGGGTGATGGACGAGGTGTGGTGTTTGCGCCATTCGTCTTCAAAACCTTTGCGGTCTTGGTAGAGAAATGTTTTTCCTGATTTGTCAAAGCAGACCATTTCTGCGGGAGTACCCAGCACCTGTTCGGTACGTCCGCCGGTTACCGGGACTTTGTATAGTTCTGTCATGGCCGAAGTAGGGAACAAGGCACTGTTGGCAGGGTCTTGGATAGAGGCCGAGAACAGGATATAGTTGCCGTCGGTGGTGAAGGTTGACGGTATTTCGGAAGCCGAATGGGTGGTAAGACGCCGGGCTGCTCCGCCATCGGCCGACATGACGAACAGGTCGAAATTGCCATTGCGGTCACTGGCGAAGGCAATCTGTTTACTATCCGGTGACCAGATGGGGCTGCACTCGTATGAGGCTTGTGTAGTGAGTTGGGTGGCAGTTCCTCCGTTGGCGGGTACTTTATAGATGTCTCCTTTATAACAGAATGCAATTTCCGTGCCGTCGGGGGAAATTTGCACGTCACGCAGCCATAAAGGTGTAGCTGCATAACTGCTTGCTGCAACAAAGCTTAAAGCAAGGCAAGTTAGAAGTTTTTTCATGTATTTATTTCTTTTAGTTTGTACGCAAAGTTAAGCATTTGCACTTTATTGCAAAAAAAAGTGCGAAAATATTTGGAATATATTGCAGGAAAAACGTATCTTTGCACCGCTTTCTAAGGAAAGCACATAATGATTGGACTATGGTGTAATGGTAGCACAACAGGTTTTGGTTCTGTTTGTCCAAGTTCGAATCTTGGTAGTCCAACAGTTTTCAATCCGAAATGAAACAAAAGCCCGTTAAACATACAGTTTGACGGGCTTTTTGTTATTCCGAAAAAGACCTCTACGAAAAAAAGCGACATTAATTCGGGGAGGTAATCGGGAAATCAATCCTGTATAAGAGTACTTTTTTAAACGTTTCGCCAAACAACTACGAAATGAAACGAAAAAAAAGGACTTTTAACGTATTATTCTTTATTAGAATGATACACAACAACCAGCAAGAAGCTAGGTTGTATTGCAGGATTACAATTATGGGACAAAGATACGAAATATCCCTAAATTGTACAATCCGGAAAACCTCTTGGAATAAAGATGCGCAGAAGTGCGTAGGAAAAACAGAAACAGACAGGATCGCCAATCGTTCCATCGAAGACTTTCGCATCCAAGTACAAGAAGCCATAGACCGTGTACAAGTTAAAGGGCAAGAACTCAACATCGAGAACATCCGGTTAAATCTCTATTCTCAAGAAAATGAGTACAACACCATCTCGCGTCTTTTTGACTACCATGAAATCATCGACCGCAAGAACCTTCGCGAAGGAAGCTACCGCGGATACATCATCACCAAAAAACACCTTTTAGACTATGTGAGAATCAAATACCACGTAGCCGATTACGACATCAACGCCATTGACAAACCATTCGTGCAAGAATTCTTCGCCTACTTGCAAGGTTACCGCCGTGAAGGAAAAATAAGATGTGCCGTTAACGGAGCATTGAAACACATTACTCGTTTCAAACGAGTAATGAACCTAGCCCTTCAGAACGAATGGATAAACCGAAACCCTGTCACACTCTTGCACGTCAAAAAAGAACATGTAGAAAAAGAATTCCTCACCGAACAGGAAATCAAGCAAATAGAAGAACTCACCCTAAAACCTCATTTGGAGATAGTCCGTGACATCTTCCTATTCTCCGTCTATACCGGAGCTGCCTACGTAGATGTGTCAAACCTCGCCATCGGAAATATACGCCAAGGCATTGACCGCAGTCTATGGCTCCAGTACAGCCGCCAAAAAACCGACCAGCGCGTCTCTCTGCCTTTGCTTGATCCAGCACAATGTATTATCAACAAATATACCACATATCATAATAATAAATTAAAAAACAAATTATTTCCCATGCCTACAAACCAAGAAATAAACCGCCATCTCAAAACCATAGCCAAAGAAGCCGGAATAGATAAGACCGTCACATTCCACTGTGCCCGGCATACTTTCGCAACCACCGTTACCCTCGCACACGGAATCCCCATCGAAACCGTCAGCAAAATGCTTGGTCATGCCGCCCTATCCACTACCCAAATCTACGCAAAAGTGCTTGATAACAAGATAATGGATGACATGGCTGCACTCAAGCAACTATATGCCGTTAAAGAGAAAACCAAGAAAATAAGTAACCAATAAAACCCAAGACAATGAAAACAAAAGTAATTGAACTCCGGGCAACCGAAGCCGCAGAAAAACTAACTCAGTACACCCGTGAATACCTTCGCAGTGCCGATGTATGCAAAATATTCTCCATCTCCAACAGTACACTCAAATGGCTGCGCGGAACAGGACAAATCCCGTACTACGTACTAGGCAACACCTTCTTATATAGGAAAGAAGACATCGAAGCTGCCCTCCGTCCGGGTAGTATACTTGAATCCAAAGAACTAAAAACAACAACCAACGAATAACCCCATGGCAAAACAAGGACTATCATACTATCAAGCAGAAACAGACCGTTTCCAAGACATCAAAATCAAACGTCTGAAAAAGAAATACGGTTGCGAAGGATACGCCGTCTATACCTATATAGAGAATGAAATCTACCGCAACAACGGTTGCTTCATTAAAGCCACAGACGATATCATCTTCGATATCGCCGAATACTGGGCCATTGATGAAGAACAAGTAGAAACCATCATCAACTTTTGTACAGACATCGACATCTTCGATTCCATTACGTGGAAATCGCGCCAAGTTCTTACTAGTGAACATATCCAGCAGAAATACGTGTCTGTCTGCAAACACGCCCACAAAGCAATCATACTCCCCGAAGAAATCCGGCTCATCGACATACAGACCGAACAAGTACGCCGCCCTGTCACCTTACCATTATTCAGCGAAGACAACCAGCCCGAACCAGCCACCGGAACACCCCACTACGGACAACCCCAACTGTTGGAACACGACATAACGGCACAACCCGTTGCAGCCCGTAAACCCACCACCGGAACACAGGTATGCGAAACAGAAGAATCACGAACATATACTACCAATTCCATACCACAAAATTCCGATTTCGCGAACATTCGCGAAACTTCGCGAAAAACTCGCACGGAATCCGACAAAAGAAAAGAAAATAAAACAAACTCCTCCTCTATCCCCCTCACAAACCACGTTCCGAGCTTGAAGGAGGAGGCGGAAAAACTTCTTTCCTCTCTCCAAAGGGGGCAACTAGCCGCATCCCAATCCCCGAAGCCCGAAAACGAGGACGAAAAAGCCCCCAAAAGGAACGAAACCGGACTCTTGCAACAACTTGGCCAGCTCAACATCCCCCCACACCAAATGCGAGATATATGCCGATTGTGCCGTTATGGCGAAATCGGCCACCCCGTTTGGACACTATTCGATGATATCCGCCGCAGCCGCGGACGCATCACTATGCCCGGACTATTTATCATCAGCCGCCTCAAGCAGTTGAGGCAACCCGCCGGAACAGACCAAAAAGCAGTATAACCCATTCAAAACGATATAGAAATGAAAAAGACTTTTAAACAATGGGTAAAACAGGATAAAGACTTGGATGACTTTTTATCGCCAGGTGATTATATTGACGAAAGGTTATATAACTATATAGGGGAAATCATACCTCCTGCATATTACTCAAGAGACTTTATACAAGGATGCGACGCCATTAAAAATGAAGGCGATGTATTATTCTACATTACAGCACACAGAACCGTTGATAATCGGTACTTATATCTCGGTGTTTTACCGGAATTTAAACAATAATTCAAAACAGATAAATTATGAACAAAACCATCTTTTTTTACCCACGCCGCAAAGACACCAAGTGGGCCGTAGCATACCCCGAAAAGGTCAGAGGTGTCTACATCGAACAAATCAAACTCACCTGCAGCAGCTACACAGAAGCACTCCGCATCGCCAGTGCCCTCAATGCCGAATGCGCAGCACACCCCATACAGGAAGGAGGCCGCCCATGACTATCCCAGCTAAACAGAAAGGAAGCACCCTCACTCTCCGCCTTACTTCCGAAGAAACCGCACAACTCGAGCACCTCAAGCAACTCACAGGCCGCACCACCGGAAGTGACCTCATTAAGTACCTCATATCCAATCATGAGCGTATGCTAGAACAATACCACGAAGCCATCAAGCTACACACCGCCGAGGCTCGTAAACTTGCCGAAGCCCATCAAGCCCTAAATAACTACTTCGAAGCCTACGAACGCCTCAAAGCCCTTCAACTTATCGAGTGAAGGGCAAATGGCAGGAACGGAATAATCATCGAAAAGACATTAGTCGTCAGCCAATTTTTTCTCTTCTTTCCGATGCGAAAATATCACTCCGTCTTGTGATGAGCAAGGATCGCTACGCTATTTCGGGGAAATCTTCCTTTTTTTCGGGAATACCGAAAAAAAGAGTATTTCCCCGAAATTCCTTGCACATCACAAGCCGAATCGATGAAAAGAGCATAGGAAAAAAGAAAAAAAATTGGGGGGGCTGCGCACTGGTCACAATCGCCTCTACCATAGTACGAACCATTAAAAAACAAAACATCATGAATCAGAAGAACCACGAAAATGAAAAGCAGTACGAAATCTATTGGAACGAAAAGCGTACTCTCGCCTTACAGATCGCCAATTGGGCGAAAAACAGTACCGACTATCCGGCTGAAGCAGTTACCCGCTTTTTACGGCAATACGGCGGAGGTGACATCTTTGGCAGACTTATCGCCGTTCAGTCTGTCGTTATTGATACCATTGCCTTAGTCAATAGTTCCCAGCTAACCCGCATCGACAATCGCCTCTTGGCTCATGCCGCCAACGATCAATTGTTCCAGGAACAATGAGCACGTTTTATCAAATATGGGCTCACATGGGCAGAGGCGAAAGCCTCCTGCTCCGTGAAACCAAGTATCACAGCGTGGCTATGATACTCAAAGACTTCTATTTAGACCAAATCATCAACATGGAAGGCGGCTACGGCATCGAAATCCGGACAATCAAACTGACACCGGATTTCGAGAAAATAAAAAATCCCCCATGAATCGCCTCGCTTGGCGATGGGAGATTCTGAACACAGGTATACCGCACTTTCGCACGGTATGGAGGCAAAGGTACAGATTAATCAGCACAAAACAAGATAAATGATGGCAAATTAAAAAGAACTTTCAAACCGGCCACTCTATTTTACTATCATTTCTTGTTGTATGCAATCCCATGAATGCCGGAACCCACCAAGCACGCGATAGAAATCCCTTCCCCCCAGCACATACCCCGGCGGCAGCCGCTTCATGAATCCATTTCCTATCCTAATGTTTCCCCCACCCATGAAGCCGCTACCGAACCCATCCGCCATCCGGACCTACAACGCCAATGGGACAGCATCGGTGCAGCGCCTTACAGGCACAGCCCCGAACCCATCCGGAATCCACAGTCTACCGTCCGCGCCTGTATTGTGCCGTTATAGCTGGTATTCCTCCACCATTCTACGCTCAGTCCTGCCCCCCTCCGCAAGTTTGCTCCCGGGGTTAAGGTTTTGGCTGCTTATCTACCATGCATTTTGCAAGTTCCGGCAACTATCGCACCATACCTCCACCATTCTACTGCATCGCAACCCTTCCATCATCCGGACGCTACCAAACATTACCCCATGCGGCACGCTCCATTCGGGCGGTATTCTAAATTTTCCTAGGGGGACACCCCCAGACGTTTTTTGCTCCGTTTCTCTCCACAAAAAACGCCCCCGAAGAGGTGAAGCGGTGTTCGTCTTCGCCTCACGGCTTTTTTATGCAGCATAGCTGCAAGGGTGCCCACCTTGTTTGAATGGGGCAAGCCCCAAACCCCATTTGGAATGGGCATCCTTTTAAAAAATCTCCTGAGCTCCTTCGTCGTGCGGGATTTTTTAAAAGGCAGACCCTTGCATCTATGCTACATAAAGCCGTGATTCTCGCTCACTTCCGGGCGCGGCTATGATTGTCGGGGCCATCATAGGTATAGCCGCGCCCTCCCTCTCATTGCAGCAGCGTGCCGGGGGGCGGGGGGTGTGGCCCCATTACCCCCCCTAACCGCCCCCCGCCACACGCTCTTGCATCGGCACGGCGTCCTCGCGCTTAACCATTCGGCACGTTTCCCCATCCGGACCTATCCCCTCGAAACCCGGTTATCTTTAATTACCCCATGCGGAACGCTCCATCCGGCAGCCACCCGAGCATAACGTTTTCCCACGTCACTCCGTTCCTCCACCGGGCTTTGCCCGTCCGATTGCTACGCTGCCTCCGGCAGCTTCGCCCCCATCAAAGGACTACCGTTAGTCTAACTATACATAACCATACACCTGTCAGACCATAAAGTATACACCTGTAAAAAAAGCATTATCTTTGTTACACATAACCAAAACAAATCATAATGAACCACCCCCAAACTCCCGTCAGCGCTGCACCTGAAAACCGCGCCTACGGTTTCCAAGAAATCGCTATTGCCTATTTCCCTAATATCGCCCCGGCCAGCGCCAGCATCCGCCTCAAGGCATGGATTAAGGACGACCCCGACCTGCTGCTGAGCATGTACAAAACAAACTACCATCTCACCAACCGCATCCTTAAACCCATCCAAGTCCAACTCATAACCGAAACATTCGGATCACCCTTCTAAAACCGCCCAAACCATGCAACACCCCACCATACAAACAACGCTCGGCCCCCTAATGCCCGGCTACGCCGTACCTCCGGTACTTCGCCCCATCACCCTTATAATCATACACTGCACCGCCTCACGTTGCACCTCAACCCTCACTCCCGAAGCACTCGACAAGCTACACCGCTCACGCGGTTTCTCCTGCTGCGGCTATCATTTTTACATAACACATAACGGCACAATCCACCCCATGCGTCCGCTCAACCAAATAGGAGCCCACGCCTACGGTCACAACGCCAACAGCATCGGAATAGCCTACGAAGGCGGCCTAAACGCACAAGGAATCCCGGCCGACACCCGCACCCACGAACAACGCTCCGCGCTCCGCGCTCTGCTTACGGCCATCCACACCGTTTACCCCTCCGCCTTGATCCTCGGACACCGCGATCTCTCACCCGATCTCAACCACAACGGCACAATCGAACCCTGCGAGTACATCAAGCAATGCCCCTGTTTCAATGCCATCCCCGAATATTCTAATCTCTGACATTACCTCATCACCATTCTGCTAACCTCAGCAATAAGGTGAGCACATTTCCGCAACCACACGAAAAAGCCCCTAACCACATCCAAACCCACACACCGCCCCCGGTGTTGTGCAGTTACACTACCTTTACCCCCGAACCAAAAAACACAATAATGAAAGCAACAATTAAGACAGCATGGCGCATCATGAAATCCGCCGCCAAGCTGGCAGCGTTTTTTGTCACCGACAAAAACTGGACCGACCTTGTAAAAGACCTCCGCGACACGTGGAAGTAAAAAAACAAGAAATCACCCTCTGATTTGTCAGATCATGGCGCACCACCCATGCGCTCTGCGCCCACAGGCGCCCACCAGCCGAAAGGACACCCCGGCACTCCGTGCCCCGGTGTCCTTTTTCCGTTTCTATCCGTACAAAAACGCATGAAACCACACACACCGCCTTTGGCGTTGTGCCGTTACGCTACCTTTGCTCCGTAACCGTTACACGAACCATTTACCCCAACCATCAAAAACAAAACATAATGTTGAATTACAAATTATCAGCACGCCAAAACCCATCAGACAGGGAAGCAGCAAGTAAAGTGTACGCCTCTGTTGTCAGTTCCGGACACCTCACCATGGAAATGATCTGCGCCAATATCGAGCGCAACAGTACCGCCACCCGTGGCGATGTCAAAGGCGTAGCCCTCGCATTCGCGAACGGCATAGCCAAATCCCTTGCGAACGGTAATTCTGTCTATCTCGAAGACCTCGGATTTTTCCGTGTCGGCATAAAATCCCAAGGGTCCGAAACGGAAAAAACGGTGACCGCCGCTAACATCACTGACAAATACATCAACTTCCAGCCCAAAGGAAAAATTGCCGAAAGCCGTTCTGCAGTAACCTACAACCGTGTAGGTCAAAAAACAATAAAAGCATAATATTAACCCTTAAACACTAATTCAATGTCAGTAAAATACACCGCCGTACAGATGGCAAATCCTAGAGATATAGACGCCGAAAAAAAATGGTATGCCCGTGCTAAGAGCGTATCACAAGACACCATCTCCACCATAGCCACGGCCATCAGCGAAGACTGCACCCCAAACGAAGAAGACTGCCTTATCGTAGTCGATGGCATCATGAAACAAATCATAGCAGGTTTGAAAGCTGGAAAGATCGTAGTGATTGACCGCTTAGGCACTTTCCGTCTTACCATCCGAAACCACGGGGGAAGCTGCCCCACTGTTGCCGAATACCTAAAAGACCCCTCCAAGTTTAACGCCCAATCAGCCATTGCAGGAGTCAACGTAATCTTTAGTCCTGCAAAAGAACTGAAGAAAGCCATAAAATCCGCCGCAGCTGAGAAATACATTCCCGAAGAGGAAAACAAAAGCATCTCAGATGCAAGAATCGCAGATGTCAAACCGTAACCCATCCACACCGCTTTGCAGTCTTGGCAAGAAGAAAGGGAAGGCATGAGCCTTCCCTTTCTTCTTTTCTTTCCATATCATTTTTCGATTTCACCGCATCGAAACTTTCACCGTTCCCTGTCCAATCTAGGGCATCTATCCGGTATCAGTATACAGGGAAAAATAACCTCCACACATCTTTAGCCAGTATCCTTATATGTTGTGAAACATAATCCCAACCAGTCTTTTTTCTTTGCGTCATCATACTATCGAATTATTTTCAACAAATATACTAATATTGCTGCATATTTTATCCCAATTCATCTTGTTTTTCCAAAATAAAACCTACCTTTGTCGAAACAATGTAGAAATGTTGAGAAGCATTCTTAGACGGGATTTTAATGTAATCGGGGATTAATTCGGGAAACCTCTTTTATTCTTGGTTACGTAATATATTGAAAATAAGGATAAAATAAGAAGCAAGTTTGTTTCTTGGTAGTCCAACAGTTTTCAATCCGAAATGAAACAAAAGCCCGTTAAACATACAGTTTGACGGGCTTTTTTCGTATCGATCATATCCTTTAATATAGTCAATACAAGGAGCAGCAGTAAAAAAACAATCGATGCCGTTAATTAGCGGCTTAGCACATTTACAATTTCCACCACATACATCTTGTGAAAACCACCGTGTGATTCCCCATACCATCGGTCCGTAATGCTCTTGTCGATAAAGTTTCCGGGCTTGATCAGATCGGCATACAGTTTCTTGCATTCAAAAGTCAACCGCGCCTGCTCAAAAGTGATGCTTCCGTTCTCGGTGAACAAGGGCGATAGTCCTGTCGCTTTTACTTTATCCATGTCACGTCCCGATTTGGAACCGCATATCTTATGTATTTCTTTATGCTCTTCACCTAGAAAAGAGAGAGTGAGATAGTCATTCTGCTCTATAAAGTCGAATGTATAACGTTCGGGGCGGATAAAGATAAAGGCTACCGGACGGTTCCATAGAAATCCTGCACCTCCCCAGTTTGCCGTCATGGTGTTGAATTTGTCTTTGGTACCGGCGGTTACCAACATCCATTCCTTGCTGATTGTCTCAAACAGATTGTCAGTCAGTTCGTTTACTTTTATTTCTTTCATTGTTTCCGTATTTTTAGCTAGTACAAAGATATAATTTTTTTCTTTTACTGTTTCAGATTAAATTTGCTAATTATTATCTTTGCGAGAAATATTAATTAAAAAAAGAAAGGACGATACAGTGGCAAATGATGTAGTTTTAACCCCGATGATGAAGCAGTTTTTTGAGTTGAAGGCAAAGCATCCCGATGCGATTATGCTATTCAGGTGCGGGGATTTTTATGAAACTTATTCAGAAGACGCTATTGTTGCCTCAGAGATTTTGGGTATTACGCTGACCAAGCGGGCCAATGGACAGGCAAAGAGCGTAGAAATGGCCGGCTTTCCTTTCCATGCATTGGACACGTATTTGCCCAAGCTGGTACGTGCCGGCAAGCGGGTGGCCATTTGTGACCAATTGGAAGATCCCAAGATGACCAAGAAACTGGTAAAGCGCGGTATCACCGAATTGGTGACTCCGGGTGTAGCCATCAATGACAATGTTCTTTCTTACAAAGAAAATAATTTTCTGGCTGCCGTTCATTTTGGGAAAGCCAGTTGTGGTGTGGCCTTCCTTGATATCTCTACCGGTGAGTTCCTTACCGCAGAGGGGCCTTTTGACTATATAGACAAGTTGTTAAATAATTTCGCCCCTAAAGAGGTGCTTTTCGAACGTGGTAAACGGGGGATGTTTGAAGGAAATTTCGGAAGCAAGTTCTTTACTTTTGAGTTGGATGACTGGGTGTTTAATGAAAGTTCCTCACGCGAGAAGCTGTTGAAGCACTTTGAGACCAAGAACTTAAAAGGTTTCGGGGTGGAGCACCTTAAGAATGGTATTGTAGCTTCGGGAGCTATTTTGCAATACCTCAATATGACGCAGCATTATCAGATCGGCCATATAACTTCTCTTTCCCGTATAGAGGAAGACCGTTATGTGCGGCTGGATAAATTCACGGTACGGAGCTTGGAACTCATAGGTAGCATGAATGAGGGCGGAACCAGTCTGCTGGATGTGATCGACCGCACTATCAGCCCTATGGGAGCCCGTCTGCTAAAACGCTGGGTAGTCTTTCCGTTGAAAGATGAGAAGCCTGTCAATGAGCGTCTGGATGTAGTGGAATACTTCTTCCGCGAGCCGGACTTCAAAGAGTTCATAGAAGAGAAACTACATCTGATAGGAGATTTGGAACGTATTGTTTCGAAAGCTGCCGTAGGACGAATCTCTCCACGCGAGGTGGTGCAACTTAAAGTAGCTTTGCAAGCCATAGAGCCGATTAAGAATGCCTGTTTGAATGCGGATAACGGGAGTCTCCGCCGTATTGGGGAACAACTGAATTTATGTCTGTCTATCCGTGAAAAAATAGCGAAAGAGGTTAAGAATGATCCTCCTTTGCTGGTGAATAAAGGCGGTGTGATAGCAGACGGGGTGAATGCGGAACTGGACGAACTGCGGCAGATAGCTTTTTCCGGCAAGGATTATCTGCTCAAAGTACAGCAACGTGAAAGTGAGCTGACCGGCATTCCCAGCTTGAAAATTGCTTATAACAATGTGTTCGGTTACTATATTGAGGTGCGTAACACGCATAAGGATAAGGTACCTGCCGACTGGATCCGTAAACAGACGCTGGTGAATGCGGAACGCTATATTACTCAGGAACTGAAAGAATACGAAGAAAAGATCTTGGGGGCCGAAGATAAGATTTTAGTGCTTGAAACAAAGCTCTATAACGAATTGGTGGTCGCTTTGGCAGAGTTTATTCCAGCCATTCAGATTAATGCCAGTCAGATTGCCCGATTGGATTGTCTGCTGGCTTTTGCCAATGTGGCGAAAGAGAACAATTATATCCGTCCTGTTGTGGAGGACAGTGAGGTGATTGACATCAGGCAAGGCCGTCATCCTGTCATCGAGAAGCAGCTTCCGGTAGGGGAGAAGTATATTGCCAATGATGTCTTTCTGGACTCGGAAACCCAGCAAATCATTATCATTACCGGTCCCAATATGGCGGGTAAGTCGGCTTTGCTACGCCAGACTGCGCTGATTACCTTGTTGGCGCAGATGGGTAGTTTTGTTCCTGCCGAAAGTGCGCGGATCGGTATGGTGGATAAAATATTCACCCGTGTGGGAGCCAGCGATAACATCTCTGTGGGCGAATCTACCTTTATGGTTGAAATGAATGAGGCGGCAAATATTTTGAACAACCTCTCTAGCCGCAGTTTGGTGCTGTTTGATGAGTTGGGACGGGGAACCTCCACTTATGATGGTATTTCCATTGCTTGGGCTATTGTGGAGCATATTCACGAGCATCCTAAAGCCAAGGCACGTACGTTGTTTGCCACTCATTATCATGAGTTGAACGAGATGGAGAAATCTTTCAAGCGCATCAAGAATTACAATGTATCTGTGAAGGAGATAGATAATAAAGTGATTTTTCTGCGCAAACTGGAACGTGGCGGCAGCGAACATTCTTTCGGTATTCATGTGGCAAAGATGGCAGGTATGCCGAAAAGCATCGTGAAGCGTGCCAATGATATTCTGCATCAACTGGAAACGGACAACCGCCAGCAGGGCATTGCCAAGCCTACGGCTGAGATAGCGTCCGGCCGGAGCGGAATGCAGCTCAGCTTCTTCCAGTTGGATGATCCGGTATTGAGTCAGATACGGGATGAGATTCTGAATTTGGATGTCAATAATCTGACCCCTCTTGAAGCATTGAATAAACTGAATGATATCAAGAAGATAGTAAAAGGCAAATAAATGCCTTCATTTTTCATTAACCGTTAATTACTAACCATTAATCATTATCATGAAACACTTACTAACCTTATGGATGTTGGCCTTGTGTCTGTGTGTTTCGGCCAAGGAAACATGTCCGAAAGTAATTCCCGCCCTGCAAGAGTGGAAGGGGGGAAGTGGAAAACTCGTATTGCCTGCTGAAGGCAGTATTGTTGTAGCTCCTGCCGATGAGGCGGCACTGAAAAGTGTGGCGACTGTGCTGGCACAGGACTTGAAAGATCTGTTGGATTGGAACTACACCATTAGGACCGGGAAACCGGGAAAGAATGATATTTATCTTTCATTGATGAAACCCGACAAACAATTGGGAAAGGAAGGGTATGTGCTGACTGCCGGACGCTATGCCGGTATTGAAGCACCGGCTCGTCAGGGAGTCTTTTGGGGAACCCGGAGTTTGTTGCAGATTCTTTATAATGAAAAAGGACAGTTGCCCAAAGGAGTTGCCCGTGACTGGTCGCAATATCCCAGTCGTGGCTTCATGCTGGATGTGGGCCGTAAGTTCTTCACAATGGATTTCCTGCGGCAATATGTCAAAATACTATCGTTCTATAAACTGAATGAATTCCAGATTCATCTCAATGACAATGGTTTTGTACAGTTCTTTGATAACGACTGGAACAAGACCTATGCTGCTTTCCGCCTGGAGAGTGAGCGTTTTCCGGGGCTGACCGCCAAGGATGGTTCTTATACCAAGAAAGAATTCACCGATCTGCAACGTCTGGGCATGGAATATGGTGTGAATGTGATTCCGGAGATTGATATTCCGGCTCATTCATTGGCCTTTACACATTATAAACCCGAGATAGGCAGTGATAAATATGGAATGGATCATTTGGATTTGTACAAGGAGGAAACCTATCGTTTTGTAGATTCTTTGCTGGATGAGTATCTTTCTGGTGAGAAACCGGTTTTCATAGGTCCCGACGTACATATCGGTACAGACGAGTACAATGCCAAGGAAGCTGAGAAATTCCGCTATTTTACAGACCGGTATCTGAAGTATGTAGAGAAATACGGGAAGAATGTCCGTATGTGGGGAGCACTGCGCTGGTTGAAAGGAAACACTCCGGTGAAAGCGGATAATGTAACTATTAATGCCTGGTCATACGATTGGATTGATCCTAATGCTTCTTTGAAAGACGGATATAAGATTATCAATACGTGTGATGCTTATCTTTATATTGTTCCGGCTGCCGGATATTATCGTGATTTCCTGGACACGAAATGGCTGTATGAGCAATGGCGTGTGGGTAAAGTGAATCCTAAGGAAGAGTTGCCTGAAGGAACTCCGGGACTGTTGGGAGGTATGTTTGCCGTATGGAATGACCATTGTGGTAACGGTGTGTCACAACAGGATGTGCATTTCCGTACATTCCCGGCCGCTCAGGTACTGGCCGAGAAGATGTGGAGAGGGAAGAATGAAATGGTTTCTTACGAGGAATTTGAGGAATTGTGCAAACAGATGCCTGAAGCTCCCGGTGTCAACCTGCTGGGGCGTGTGCAGGGTGAGGTAGTCCTTCCGGGGCAGAATGAAGAACTGTCTTTGAACGGTACGGACAGCATTGCCACTATGTTGCCGGAGGTAGGCTATCCATACGTGGTAGAATTTGAAATAAATCCGGACAAAGACCAAAATATCAACGGTATTTTGTTTAAAGGTCCTCATTCCACCGTATATGCCAATTGGGAAAATAAGGGAAAATTGGCTTTCAGCCGTGACGGCTATACGTTTGTATTCCACGCTGCCACACTGCCTGCCGGAGCATGGACGAAGGTACGCATAGAGGGAGACCACAAAGGTACTACTCTTTACATAAACGGTGAGAAAGCGGAACGTTTGGAAGGACGTGTCAAGCAGTTTTACAACTATACTCATAAACGCAAGGACAAGATGTATATGCAGGAAACTTTGGTGTTTCCCATGCGGCAGATTGGGGATGTGCAGAATGGGTTCAGAGGGAAGTTGCGGAATATAAATTGCACGCAATAAAAGATATTTCTTTCTCTTGCTGTGTAGGGGCAGGTTTTAGACCTGTCCCTATGCTCAATAGGAGTGAAATTTCTCCGAATGTTATCTTTAATAGTGTTATATTGTTTATTATCAAAGTTTTATATGCGGTAAATGTTATCTGTTTTATTTTCATGAAAAGGGCTTTATACCTTACTTTGCATTATTAAACTTAAGCAACAAACCCGATGAAAATAAAACAAATTCTACTTTGCATGCTTTTAGCCTGCTTTATTCTTCCCGCTTCCGCACAGAATAGCTGGGGTATTGTAGGAGGCGGACTTTTTTCTAAATCTCTGTCCAGGGATGCACGCTTCAGCCTGGGCGGTTATGCCGGAGGAATGTATGACGTTCATGTTAAAAACTCATGGTATGTACAACCACAATTATTATTTACTTATGAAGAATTCAGATCCAAGACAAGACTTGGTACCGATTCTTTTTTTAGTAAATTCAATTTGGAGCTTCCTATCCTTGCTTCTTATAATGTTGCTTTGAATAACAAATGGAATTTGCGCATCAATGCGGGACCGTATCTGTCCTATGCTATGTTTGGCAGGGATAAATCCATTGATTACGCCTATGGCAACGGAATGCATTCTAGTTTGGGCTGGTGGCATCAGGATTTTCCAGATCATTTTACTTACGGCGGAAGGGCCGGGGTTTCATTGGAATCCGAGCATTTCATTTACACTATCGATGGTAAGTGTTCTCTTCGTAAGAGACCTTTCGGGCGGAGTGTCAGTTTATCGGCCGGTGTAGGATATAAGTTCTGAGTTTTCTGTATCTTTGTCACCGGAGAATAAAAATAGAGTTGCATGTATGTTTATATAAAACAGTTGGGTATTGTTTGCCTTCTATGTTGGCTTGGTCTTTCCTGTACTTTGCAGCGCACGGAACATCCTGCTTTGCGGCAAGCCGGATACTTGATGGAAGAACATTCCGACAGTGCGTTTTCATTATTGAAATCCATCTCTTCCCTAACCGGTATGAGCCCGGAAGACAAGGCCGGTTACGCTTTGCTGCTGGCTGAGGCTGCGGATAAAAATGGTTATTCACTGCTTCCTTGTGACTCATTATTGAATTTTGCTCTCCATGTATATCATGAAGAAGCCAAAGAACATGCCATAGCTCTTCTGTATAAGGGTAAAGTGCAACAGGAAATGGAAAACTATGCCGATGCCCTGAAAAGTTACCGTATGGCGCTTGAAATTCTTTCCGCCTATCCATGCGAATTCTATTGGAAAGGGTTTGTATATAATATGTTGGGTGGGCTGTATGGCAAACAGAACTTGTACGCACAGGCCAAAGATATGTATGTCAAGGCTTGTTATAATGATTCGCTGGCACGGCATAACCGTCATTTCATCAGTTCACTCAGCAACCTGGGGGTAGCTTACATCGGGTATGGAAATATAGACTCCGCTTTTATCTGTCAGCAACGCGCTTTGCAGCTTTCTCTTTCTACTGATAGTTTCCTTTTGCATTCTCTTTATGGAAATATAGGGGATTTATGCGGACGTACAGGACGGAACAGTATAGCTATTATTTGTCTGAAAAGGGCATACGATGCCTGTCGTCTTAGAGAAGACAGCTTGCAGTGTCTTTGGAATCTAGGGGAATTTTATTATAATAACGGGCAGCTTGATTCGGCTCTTTATTATTTGAACCGAAGCAAGGAAGCTGTCGATATTCATATCCGGTATCTCTCTTTCTTTGACTTGTATGCCATAGCCAAGCAGCAGGGAAATGTGGAGAAAGCTTTGGAATATCTGGAAATCAGCACCCAGTTGGAAGATTCTATCTATTCCACCAATGTGGCTACGGAACTGGAGAAGAAGACCTATCGTTGGAATGCCGACGCGCAAGTAAGGAAAGAACAGTTCAAGGCTAAACGGAGGATATACACCATTGCGATGATAGCTGTGGTGTTGCTGCTGGTCATTGTGATTATTTATCAACAGATACTGAAGAACAAGAAGATACAGCAATCCAATTATAAATATCTGTTGCAGAAGCTGAAACAGAACCTGATGGATATGCAGCAGAATATTGCTCAACATGAAGAGGTGATAGCCGAATTGAAACAGAAACAAGAAAGCCGTGTCGAGGAAATAGAAGAGAAGGAACGGGCTATAGAGGCCATGAAGATGGAGAAGGAGAAATTGCGCAACTGGTTGTTCCGGCAAAGTGCCCTCTATACGAAAATAGACAAACTGGCCAACCAGCAAAAGCATCACAAAGAGCGTATTGCAGTGCTCACCAATGCTGAGCAACGCCAACTCAGAGTGATTATAGGACAGATTTATGCTGATTACATAGAGCAACTGCATACCTGGTATCCCAAGTTGAACGAAGATGATGTCCTTTTGCTATGTCTGCAATTGGCGGATTTATCTCCTTTTGCCATCGCTTTATGCTTTGGTAATAATGATGCACAGATTGTAGCGCAACGCAAATATCGTATGAAAAGTAAGATGGAATAACTGTGTGTTACAGAATTTGCATAATGTTTTTTTAATAGATGTTTGTATATCAGGTTATAAAGGCATTTTGCTATCTTTGTGCGTAGAAAGCTAAAAGACAAAATCACTATGCGTTCATTTATTATATATTTAAATTTCGTCAGTTTGCTGGCTGTCTGTTTGTTTGCCTGTAACCACCATTCTTCCAATCCGATGTTACAGCAAGTAGATTCTTTGTTGGAAATGAAGCCGGACAGTGCATTGACTATTTTAAAAAATATATCTGTTTTAGAGGATTTGCCGGAAGTAGACAAGGCATACTATGCTTTGTTGCTGGCTGAGGCTACGGACAAGAACAAACTACCCTTATTGCCTTGCGATTCCTTATTGAATTTCGCCTTGGATTATTATGGAGATGATGATAGGGAGAAGGCTGTGGCATTGATGTATAAGGGAAGGCTGCTGGCAGAGATGGATGATGAAAAGGCAGCGATAGAGATGAATTTGAAGGCATTGGAAATATTGCAGGATTATCCGGTAGATACAAAATATAGAAGATTAATTTATAGTGCGCTGGGATTGTGGTATGGGAATTGTGAATTGAATGACAAGGCATTGGAGGTGTTGCACCAATCTCTTCATTATTCTTTTGATGCTAAAGATACTGCCATTGCTTATATTAATATAGGATATATTTATGGCATGAGAAATATGCAGGATTCTGCCATAACCTATCAGCGCAAAGCTGTGAAGTATGCCATGCGTTCTAAAGATAGAAGCATGATACTTACTTCTTGGCATAATTTGAGCATTTGTTATAGACACTTTGAAAATGTCGATTCGGCTGTTGTTTATGCGCATAAGGTTTTACAGCATTTATCTTATGGGAATGGAAAAGCAGATGCTTATTATAATATGGGGGATTTATATGTTGATTTGGAACAATATGATTCAGCACGCCATTATTTAGAAAAGAGTTTGTTTCTTTCTCCATCTCGCTCTATACCCTACTGGTCACTTGCCGTAATGGAGGCTGAACTAGGAAATTTTAAGTCTGCCTATCACTATCTGGATACGTTTGTTATGGTTCAGGACTCATTAGATAACAGTGAGCTATTGACGGAAGTGCAACATTTAGTCTATAAACATCAGACGGAATTAAGAGTAAAGGATGAACAGATAAAATCCAAAAGGATTATAAGATGGATTGTCTTTGTATCCGTTATTATTTGCTTTGTCGTTGCTTTGATTTACCAACGTTGGATAAATAAGAAAAATAACCAGCAGGCACTCTATCGGCAGTCATTGCAATATGCCCATGAGAAGCAGGATATGATGCAACAACGTATAGAGGAAAATGAATTAACTCTTGCACTGTTGCAAGACAGAGAGAACCAAAATCTTGATGAAATCGATAAAAAAGAACGATTGATTGCTCAGTTGAAGCAAGAAAAGCTGGAACTTCGCACATGGACGTTTTGGCAGACTCCTATATATAAAAAAGTGATGTCCTTATCCGAACAAAAGGAAGTGGATAAAAAGGCACGAAAAGTAATGACAGATGTAGAACGTGAAAAACTAAAGAAAACAGTATTTGAGATCTATGCTGATTATATTTCTCCTTTGCAAGCACAATACTCCCAACTGACGGAGGATGACTTGTTGGTCCTTTGCCTGCAAGAAGCGGGTATTTCTCCGTTGGCCATTTCTTTATGTTTCGGACATACGGATACGGTAGCCCTCAATCAAAGGAAATCGCGTCTAAAAAAGAAAATGTCAGAGTGATAAACTGAAATATATTGTTTATCAGTGTTTTATAGAAATATTATGTCACAGCAAATAGTTGTACGTTCTTTCCTTTCCCTCTAACTTTGCGGCATCATTTTTAAACAAAAAGAAGTATGAAAGCAAAGTTATTATTGATGTTATTTTTAGTTTCCTTGAGTTTGGGAGTTTTTGCTTCGGAGCATCACCAAAAGAAGCCTCATGCAGTTTGCAAAGTTTATGAAAAGGTGGCTACTAGAATTCCTTTTATTTTTTCAGTACAAACCGAGGATATAAATGACTGCTTGTATCTCACATTTCAATTTTCATTAGATGATGCTGACATTACTATGCTAGATAAGGATGGTAATGAAAAGGTGTAGTTATGGATAACGCATTTGAAAAAACAGCTGTACTTCCTAAGTGTGATAAAGGAAGTGCTTACTCGACTCAGATAAATTTAAGTTTTTAAGTAATTCCAATTAAGGCTGTATGATAATATTTTAGTTGATAATCTAAGGTTATTGATAATGTGAAGTTCATATCTGAATCTTATTTTATTGCTCATGTTATGATAAAATATGTTATATGGTTGATTTTTAGTGTTGTATAGGTGAGTGGATGTTATATGGATAGAGCTTTATGCTTATATCTTCTTTCTAATTTTGCAACATCAAATAAAAAAATAAGTATGAAGACTAAAATGATTGTAGTGGTGGTTTTGGCTGCGATGTGTGTATTGCCTTTGTCTGCACAGGTAAAAGTTGGTGTGGAAGGTGGAATGAACCTGTCTCATTATCTGGTTTCCGGTTCTGACGGATATAAAGCCGAGCAGGTAGGTGGAATGAAGCCCGGCTTTCAATTGGGGGTGACTGTGGACTACGAGATAGGAAAGCATTGGATGTTAATGTCCGGTTTGTCTTGGTTGCAGAATAGAAGTACCATGAAAATGATGGATCACATGGTTACTTATTTTCCTAAGACAGAGATAAAGATGAATAATCTGATTTTGCCGTTAAAAATGGGATATAATATTCGGGTTTCGGATAAACTCAGCCTCATTCCGTCGGTTGGAGTTTATGCTTCTTACGGATTTGGTGCTGGAAACTGTTCTTTGGATGTTATTCACCAAGAGGGGGATAATATAACTACCGAGCCTGCAAAATGGAAGCCCTTGGATGGTTTTTCCTATAAAGCCGGGGAGCCCAATAATAGTGGTAATCTTCAGGCTTTCCGCCGTTGGGATTATGGGGGCATTGTTGGAATGAAGGCTGTTATTGCCGATCATTATACGATAAGTTTTGATTATAGGGTCGGAATAAAAAAGATACAGGCACAAAATGGTTTGCGGAATTCAACTTTCCAGTTCTCCGTAGGCTATCGTTTCTAAACTGATTTAATTAAACTGGCAATCTGTCAAAATGATAATGCCGGTGTATGAGGGTGTCCTGTTTTAAAGGATACAGTTTGTGTATTTTCATCGTATTCTCGTGCATCGGCATTTTGACAGATTGTCTTCTTTTTCTGGTTATTTATTCTTTTATGGATATATGTGAACGTATATGTAGGGAAATGCATACATACGTGTCCGACAGGGATCTTTATGCCTTTTGAGATCCCTCTATTTATTGAGCCAGCTCTTTCAATATCTCCTCTATTTTCTGAAAGAGTTGTCCTATGTGCGCTCCGTCCACAAAAGCATGGTTTACAGTGAAAGCGATGGGCATTACCAGTCTTCCTTCGCGTGGCACTACTTTGCCGGCATTCATCAGCGGATAGTCTAATGGATGGTCGGGAGCCATTTGTGTATAGGTGAGTGAAGTGAAATAAAGCTGAGGCGTGGCACTCAGTTGGATAATATCAAAATCTCCCTGTTCTTTAATGACTTTTTCGGCTCCATACGGGTCACCCTCTTCGGGGATGTTATGGACGATGTGATATGCTTCGGCATAAAACCGTTCAAAATCTGCATGGTAAGGGATGCGGACTGTGTAGAAAGTCTTGCCGGGTACAGCGATAGGTGATATGATGTCCACCTGATCGTGATAGACCACCTGTCCGTTTTTATCTGTACGGAAACGGAATTCTTTCACTTCATTGGCAGCACGTAGCACAGCATACAGGTAATACAGGAAAAAAGAGCGCTTGGCGGCTTTTGCAGCTGGAAATGCTTCAGTGCAATCCACTTCACTGGTAATGGATATCCATGAATTATGGAAGTTGCGGAAAAAATTATAATTGTCCCGGCGTTCCCAGGTTTCAATATCTATTATATGTTTCATTTATTTTACGGGTTTAAAAGAATGGTACATGAAGTGCGCTCCCAGCAGTATGAACGGAATGCTGAGCCATTGCCCCATGTTCAGAATCATACTGTCTTCAAAGGCTTCCTGGCTGGCTTTTATAAACTCCACAAGGAAGCGGAAGGTGAATATGGTAGTGAGGCAGTAGCCGAAATAGAAACCGGGGTATAGCGTGGTTTTGTACTTTTTATACAACCGCAAGCCTATGATAAAAATCAGAAGATAGGCGATGGCTTCGTAGAGTTGTGCCGGGTGGCGGGGTTGCATATCTTCGTGCGGAAAAATGAACGCCCAAGGAACATGAGTTACCGTACCTACTATTTCACCATTCATCAGGTTACCTAAACGGATAAAACAACCTGCCAGCGGGGTGGCGATGGCTATATTGTCTAGTACAGTCAGGAACTTCAATTTTACACGGCGTGAATAGATCCATAAGGCGAGCATTAGTCCGATGGTTCCTCCATGGCTGGCAAGACCTTGATAACCGGTCCATTTTATCCCAGAATCGGTAATCTTGACGGGCAACAGCATTTCTACAGGGTGAGAGAGCCAATAGCCTGGCTCATAGAACAGACAATGTCCCAGGCGAGCACCGATAACAATACCCAGCAGGCAGTAAACGAACAGGGAATCAAATTTTTCGTAAGGAATTTTTTGGTCTTGGTAGAGTTTGTATATCACCCAGTAGGCCAATGAAAGCCCTGTAACGAACAATACGGAGTAATAACGGATGGAAATGCCGAAAATGGAAAAGATTTCTATATCGGGATTCCAAAGAATGGCTGACAGTGTATTCATATCTTGAATTTTTGTGCAACTTTGCGGTAAGTGGGCATATCCACATCCATCTTTTCGCCCAGTGCGATCATATCAAACAATAGTCCTTGTATTTCGGACTCGTGTCCTTTGGCTATATCTTTTTGCATGGATGCGGTACTGTCCGGGTCTAATTTGTCAATCACTTTTAAGTTGTATCCTATCGGGTCTTCCGCATAGGTAATTCCCATTTTGCGGCCTATTTCAGAACTTTCCTTGGACAGACCGATGAAAGAGTCGCGTTCTGCTCCGGGATGTTGCAGAGGACCCATCGGGACATCATGGTAGGCACCTGTGCAGGCCATAGCCGAGATGAATGACCATTTGATGAAGGTGTCGCGATTGATATCATCCGAAATATCGGCTTTGATCCCTGCTTTTCTTAGTACATCGGCAATGGTTTCCAGACGTTCCGGAGCCACACCCTGTTGGGGACGTGCACCGAAAACCAGCCGGAATATTTTGCCCATTTGTGTGATTTCACCCGGTCCGGAAACGAAACCTACGATGTAGATGCATCCGTCCAATACTGTTACATGTGGAACGAGTTGCCCGATGCGGGGACCTGTACCGTAAACATTCAGGATGGGGATAATCAAGGTATCTTTATCCGAGGCTTTTTCCAACAGATCTTTGATGGAATCCAGGGAATAGCCCTTCACGCATACAAAAATTACGTTGGCCTTCTCGTTGTATTCCTCGGCTGTGCAGGCTTGTATAGGTAGAAAGTGATTACCTTTTAAGTCTGATCTTAGGTGAAGCCCTTTTTCACGAATGGCTTCCAGATGCTTGCCACGGGCAATGCATGTTACGTCTTTTCCTGCTAAAGCAAGGAAACCGGCGATGCTTCCTCCAACGCCGCCGGTTCCCACGATTAAATATTTTTCCATGTTAGTTGTATTTTGTTTTAGGAAACAAAACACTGACTTATCGGTCTGCCATCAGTTTTGCTGGTTTCCTGATGTTTTTTCATGCATTGCATGACAAGTCTTTTGCGTTTTGATTTACCTTATACATTGAAACGGAAGTGCATGATGTCACCGTCCTGTACTACGTATTCTTTACCTTCCACGCCCATTTTTCCAGCCTCTTTCACGGCGGCTTCCGAACCATATTTAATGTAGTCTTCGTACTTGATTACCTCGGCACGGATAAATCCTTTCTCGAAATCGGTGTGGATGACTCCTGCACATTGGGGGGCTTTCCATCCTTTACGATAGGTCCAGGCTTTTACTTCCATTTCTCCGGCGGTGATGAAGGTTTCCAGTTCCAGCAGGTGATAAGCCGATTTGATCAGACGGTTTACACCTGATTCTTTCAGACCGACTTCCTGAAGGAACATCTGGCGGTCTTCATAGGTTTCAAGTTCTGCGATATCGGCTTCGGTTTTGGCGGCTACGACCAGAATTTCTGCATTTTCTTCTTTTACGGCTTCGCGTACTTGTTCTACATATTTATTGCCGGTAGCAGCACTTGCTTCGTCCACGTTGCATACGTACATCACTGGTTTGCTGGTCAGCAAGAACAGTTCTTTTGCGATTTTTTGTTCGTCTTTGCTGTCAAATTGTACGGTACGCGCAGATTTGCCTTGTTCCAATGCGTCTTTATATTTAACAAGGATGTCGTACATTTGTTTTGCTTGTTTGTCACCGCCCGTCTGTGCCTGTTTTTGTACTTTTTGAATACGGCTTTCAATGGTTTCCAAATCTTTCAGCTGGAGTTCGGTGTCAATGATTTCTTTGTCACGTACCGGATCTACACTACCGTCTACATGAGTTACATTTTCATCGTCAAAACAACGGAGTACGTGCAGGATAGCATCTGTTTCACGGATATTTGCCAGAAACTTGTTTCCCAGCCCTTCACCTTTGCTAGCCCCTTTTACAAGTCCTGCAATGTCAACAATTTCTACAGTAGTGGGAACGATACGTCCCGGATGAACCAGTTCGGCAAGTTTGGTCAGGCGTTCATCAGGAACGGTGATGACACCTACATTCGGTTCGATGGTACAGAAAGGGAAGTTGGCTGCTTGAGCCTTTGCATTCGATAAACAATTAAAAAGTGTCGACTTTCCTACGTTTGGAAGACCGACAATACCACATTGTAAAGCCATTATCTATTTGTTTTTTTGATTATTATCTATCTATTTGTTTGCAAAGATAACCATTCTTTTTGTATCAGACTTCATATTGAAGTCAGATTTGGCTTTTTTATATGCGAAAAGGGGGGGCTTGTTACGAAACAGAAAGGGCAACCGTCACGGCTGCCCTTTCGTCGAGTTTTTATGAAAAGTGTTAGATTGTTAGAATAGATTTATTTGTCCATAGTTACGGTCATTTCGGGTACTAATATATATTCTTTCTTTTTAGAGTTCCATTTGTAATATTCAGTAGTCATACTTTTATTGCCATAAGTATAACGAATGCAGAGGTTATTTTCCCAGCGGTTTTTGTTACTGTTCCATTTTTGCGCCTCGTCCTCAGTACGTTGGTTGTTGGCGTCATACTTGTAATTGTGCTTCATATAATTAGTAAGCATGGTGCCTTCCATTTTAAAAATCGTTTCCGAAACAACTACTCCATTTACTTCTTCTGCATTGTAAATCAGGTTGTCACCCGGATTTCCTGCAAAAACTGTAAGGTTAGCAATAAATAAAATTGCTACAACGAGCATTCCTTTCAAAAAATTGATCTTTTTCATGATATTGATATATTAGATTGTTACTTTCATATTGTTTTTAAAAGCGGTGCAAATGTACGAAAGAAAATTGAATATCCTAACATTTCTGCTAGAAAATGATGATATTTTTGCAAAATGTCACTGATTAAACAAATATTAAGAATTGTATAATGGCTATTTGTTATAATTGTCTTGTCTTTGTGTTTTCCACTTATGTCTGGGATGGCAAATGAAAAGCTCAATGGATTGGAAAATACCATTGAGCTTTTATGATATAAATACTTTACATATAGTACTATCTATTTTGCTAATAGTTGGTTTATGTATGCTTTAATGTGCTTCAAGCCAGTTGCTTCCCCAACCGCAGTCTGCGCGTAAAGGTACTTGCATACGGTAGGCATTTTCCATCTCTTCAATCACAATCTTCTGTACTTTTTCCTTTTCTTCGGGTAGAACGCTGAAATTTAACTCATCATGTACCTGAAGTATCATTTTGGACTTTATACTTTCAGATTGAAAGCGCTGGTATATGCGTACCATAGCTACCTTGATAATATCGGCTGCACTTCCTTGGATAGGAGCATTGATGGCATTCCGTTCGGCATATCCGCGCACAACCGAATTTCTGGAATTGATATCCGGAAGATATCGTTTACGGCCGAATATGGTTTCAATATATCCTTGTCCGCGGGCAAGGTCAATGCTTTTGTCCATATATTCCTTTATTTGGGGATAAGTTTCGAAGTAGCCGTCTATTAGTTCTTTTGCCTCTTTGCGGTCTACATTCATACGTTCTGCCAGTCCGAATACGCTGATGCCGTAGATGATACCGAAATTAGCTGTTTTTGCTTTACTGCGTTGTTCGCGGGTAACTTTGTCTATACTTATCTTATATACTTTTGCTGCGGTGGCGGCATGAATGTCATCTCCTTCCTTGAAAGCCTCTATCATATTGGTATCTCCGCTAAGGTGTGCCATAATGCGTAGCTCAATCTGTGAATAGTCGGCGGAGAAAAATTCGCAGCCATCATCGGGGATGAAAGCCTTACGGATTTCCTTGCCGTCTTCGTTGCGGATAGGGATGTTCTGAAGGTTCGGGTTGCTGGAACTGAGCCGGCCGGTAGCAGTGACCGTTTGATTGAACGAAGTATGAATTTTACCTGTTTCTTTATTAATCAATAGGGGCAGAGCATCAATATAAGTACCGAGAAGCTTCTTCAGACCGCGGTGTTCCAATATCTTGCCTACTATTTCGTGTTTTCCTCGCAGACTTTCCAATACTTCTTCACTGGTGACATATTGTCCGGTTTTGGTTTTCTTGGCCTTCTCCACGATGCGCAGTTTGTCAAAAAGCACTTCACCTACCTGTTTGGGTGAAGCTATGTTGAAATCCGTACCTGCCAGTTGGTGCACTTCTTCTTCTATTTGGTTCATGCGGGCGGTGAAATGTTCCGAGGTCTGTTTTAAGGCTTCAGTGTCTACACGTACACCGTTGCGTTCCATATAAGTAAGTACGGGTACCAGGGGCATTTCTATTTCGTAGAAGAGTTTTTCCGCATCGTTGGTTTTCAATTCCTGTTCCAAGATGTTTTTCAATTTCAGTGTGACATCAGCATCCTCGCATGCGTACTTATAGATAGCTTCGGGGGAGAGGTCGCGCATATTCTTTTGACCTTTGCCTTTAGGACCAATCAGTTCTTCGATGTGGATAGTCTGATAATGCAGGTAGATTTCGGCAAGGTAGTCCATGTTGTGACGCAATTCCGGTTGTAGTACATAATGTGCCACCATGGTATCGAACAGGGGACCGCGCACTTCGGTTCCGTAGTTGCCCAGTACCAGCATATCGTATTTTATATTTTGCCCTACTTTCAATACTCCTTCTTTTTCGAAAGCCAGCCGGAACTCATTAACTATTTTTTGCGCTTCAGCCCGATCGGCAGGTACAGGAACATAAAATGCTTGATTTTCGGCATAGCTGAAGCTCATTCCCACGAGTTCTGCGGTGATGGGATCGGTTCCTGTTGTTTCTGTGTCTAGACTGAAAATTTCTTTTGTAAGTAAGTTTTGTAATAATTCAGTTCTTTTCTCTTCTGTATCAACGAGTTGATAGTCGTATTTTAAATTATCTAAACATGCTAGATTCGAATATTTCTCACTTTCCGTCCCTCCGTCGGTAAATTCTGCAAAGAGATTGCCTTGAGGAGAAGACGGGGAAGCGGGTGATTCACCGTTCGAAGCTGGTTCGCCGAAAAGGGAGAGTTGTCCCGAACCGTTCGGCGTATTTCCCTGCCGGGCGCTTCCTCCCAGTGTACGGTTTCGTCCTTGCGGGTCGTTTCCGGTCGCATCGGGGTATGTTCCGGCGAAGGCGGATTTCTTGTTTCGGTTGAAAACGCGGTCGATGAGGGTACGGAACTCCATCTCTTCAAAAATCTTCCGTAGTTCCTCTTCATTCGGTTCTTCTCTTTTCAGTTCGTCCATGTTCAAAGCGATGGGGACATCAATCTTGATAGTTGCCAGAAACTTGGAGAACTCAATCATTTTCCGGTTAGTTTCCACTTTGGTCTTCAAGGCTCCTTTCAGTTCGGCAGAGTGGGAGAGGAGGTTCTCGATGCTGCCATATTGCGCGATTAACTTTTGTGCTGTTTTCTCGCCCACGCCCGGACAACCGGGAATGTTGTCGGAACTATCGCCCATCAGTCCCAGCATATCAATGACTTGTGCGGGTGACTGGATATCGAACTTTGCCTTTACCTCTTCTATTCCCATCACTTCAAAACCGCCTGTATGCTTGGGACGGTACATGAAAACATTTCCGCCCACCAGTTGGCCATAGTCTTTGTCCGGTGTCATCATATAAGTAGTGATCCCCCGTTTGCCGGCTTCGGTGGCCAGTGTACCGATCACGTCGTCGGCCTCGTATCCCGGTACTTCCAGAATAGGAATACGGTAGGCCCGTATAATATCCTTTATAATGGGTACGGACAAACGGATTACTTCGGGTGTTTCTTCACGTTGTGCCTTATACTGTTCATAGGCTTCGTGCCGGAAGGTGGGACCGGCGGGATCAAATGCCACACCGATGTGCGTAGGATTTTCTTTCTTCAAGACCTCTTCCAGTGTATTGACAAATCCCAGTACGGCTGAAGTGTTGAAACCCTTGGAGTTAATACGCGGGCTTTTGATGAAAGCGTAATACGCACGGTATATTAATGCATAAGCATCTAATAGAAAAAGTTTGTCCATTCTTAAAAATCTTTAGTTTTTTCATTGTAAAAGTACAAAAAAATACCGTATTCCGTCTTTTATTACTACTTTTGTGCACAAATTAACCTGCATGGACAAATTACAGCAAATCAAATTGCCTATTGACAAGGAGTTTGAGGAATTTAGAAGGTTGTTTGACTCTTCGCTCCAAAGTTCCAATTCTTTACTTAGTGAGGTGTTATCCTATATTAAGCAGAGAAATGGCAAGATGATGCGTCCCATATTGGCGTTGTTGATTGCTAAATTATTCGGTGAAATCAATGATTCTACGCTTCATGCGGCTCTTTCATTGGAGTTGCTCCATACGGCCAGCCTGGTGCACGATGATGTGGTGGATGAGAGTGACAAGCGCCGTGGGCAGTCTTCGGTAAATGCTATCTATAATAATAAGGTGTCGGTTCTGGTAGGCGACTATATGCTGGCAACCAGCCTGAAGCATTCTGCCATGACCCGCGAGATTACAATTGTAGATTTGGTGGCTTGTTTGGGACAGAACTTATCTGAAGGCGAGATTATTCAATTGGCGAATATTAATGCTTCTGAGTTCTCGGAAGAAGTGTATTATGATGTCATTCGTAAAAAGACGGCTGCATTGTTTACTGCCAGTGCGGAAGCGGGGGCTATTTCGGTGCATGCATCCGATGAAATGGTGAAAAATGCTCGTCTGTTTGGCGAAATGATTGGTATTGCTTTCCAGATAAAGGATGATATTTTCGACTATTATTCTTCTGATGAGATAGGTAAACCTACCGGGAACGATATGCGTGAAGGGAAGCTGACATTGCCGGCTTTGTATGTGTTGAATATGTTTGATGATGAGGAGATGCGGAAACTGGCGCTACGCATCCGGGCATTAGACGCTTCGGATGAAGATATTGCCCGTTTCATCGAATATACTAAGGTGAAGGGAGGGATAGAGTATGCCAGGCAGGCAATGGTGGATTATCGTAATAAAGCGTTGGCTTTACTTCCACAATCAGCCGGTCAAGCTGTAAAAGATGCTTTGACTGCTTATATTGATTATGTGATTGAAAGAGATAAATAGTACGATTGTTGAAGATATGTACTTCAAAAAGTTCGGGCGTAGTCCTTTATACAATAAGGATCACGCCCGAACTTTTTGAGGTACGCCTTTCTTTGGTAGAAGGTTTACCTTTAAAATAACCGGAATAGATAAGGCTCATTCCGGTCACTTTAAATGTGGTTGTTATTTAAATAGTGAAACAGTTCTTTGTTTAGAAGAACTTGGTTTCTTGACCTACAATTTCTGAGAGAAGCAGATTGGCCAGGCGGCTTGTTCCTAAGCGGAATAACTCGTTTGTCAGCCATTCTTCCCCTAACACTTCTTTTACAATGGTATAGTAAACCAAAGCGTCGTGTACGGTATTAATTCCTCCGGCGGGTTTGAATCCTACTTTGCGGCCTGTTGTCATATAGTATTCTTTGATAGCCTCGCACATCACCAAGGCAGCTTCAGGAGTAGCGGCGGGGTTTTCCTTTCCGGTAGAGGTTTTGATGAAATCGGCTCCGGAATACATCGATAGAATAGACGCTTTTTTGATGTTGGATGCGCTTCCCAGTGCTCCGGTTTCCAAGATCACTTTCAGGTGATGCTCACCACATACAGCTTTTAATTCTTCTATTTCATCACACATTCCTTCGTAATCCCCACTCAGGAACTTGCCTACCGGGATAACGATATCTATCTCATCGGCTCCGGTATGGAGAGCCATGGCTGTTTCGGCTACCTTTACTTCGGTAAAGGTTTGCGAGGAGGGGAAACCGCCCGATACACAGGCTATGTTTACATGATCTGCTTCCAAGGTGTCGTTGACTACTTCTGCCATATTAGGATATACACAGATTGCGGCTACATTGTCCAGATCGGGGTACTTGTCAACAAATTCATTTACTTTTCCGGTGAATTTCATTACACTTTCATCTGAATCAGTACACTTTAAAGTGGTTAGGTCAATGCAATGGAACAGGAATTTCTTTACGTCCGGTGTATTGTTTTCTGCTACATGTTTTTCGATGAGTAGGGCAGTTTTCGCTTTTACATCCTCATCGTGCAAACGGATGTTATACTTGGCAAGTGCTTCTTCGTACTTGCTGTGCTCAGGTCCATGATCGTGGTCATGACGATGTTCATGTCCACCTTCGAATTCGTGATTATGTTCCATAATTCTTTATAATTTGGGATTGTTTTTATGTCTGTCTTTATCTCTATTTGTTTTCTTCTCCAAGTTTTGACGGAAGGCTTCGGTCAGGTTTACTCCGGTCTGGTTGGCCAGACAGATAAGGACCCACAGTACATCTGCCATTTCATCGGCAAGGTTGTCTTTCTCTCCTTGCTTGAAAGACTGATCTCCGTATTTGCGTGCCATCACACGTGCCAGTTCGCCTACTTCCTCGGTCAGAACGGCCATATTGGTCAGTTCGCTGAAGTAACGTACACCATACGTTTTAATCCAGCGGTCCACTTCTTTTTGTGCTTCTTCCAGTGTCATTATTCCTTGTTTTTGGTGTCCATACATATAGTAACAGGACCGTTGTTCAGAAGTTCAACTTTCATGTCTGCTCCGAATTCTCCGGTTCCTACTTCTTTGCCCAGACCGATGCTCAGTTCTTGGCAGAAATAATTATAGAGGGGGATGGCTACATCGTGCTTTGCAGCACGGATATAGGAGGGACGGTTGCCTTTTTTTGTAGATGCGTGTAGTGTGAATTGGCTGATCACCAATATGTTGCCTCCTACCTCTAGGATAGATTTATTCATGACTCCATTTTCATCGTCAAAGACTCTCAGTCCTATTATTTTTTTGCATAACCAGTCGGCATCTTCTTGTGTATCAGCTTCTTCAATGCCAACCAATATCATGAATCCTTCTTTTATCGCCGATTTGCATACGCCTTCTATGGTAACAGAGGCGTGGCTTACTCGTTGAATAACTACTCTCATATTTATATTCTTTAATTTCTTGTTAGAAAAATTCTAGTTGTTTATCGGTAATGTCTCCGCTTCTACAATGGACAATATGTTGCCGGCTTCTTGCCTGGACTGATACGAGGCAGAGCATGTCCCTGTAGTAGATGTATGCAAAGGTAGGAAATCCCTTTTATTCTGTGAGATTTTCTTTGATATTTTTAGCGGCTGCTTCACCTACCACGGCTGCAATCTCTTCCAGTGAGGCTTGCCTGATGCGGCTGACGCTTTTGAATGTTTTCAGCAGGGCGGTCTTTCTTTTTTCGCCTATTCCCTTGATATTGTCCAAAGCGGACGCCACCTGACTCTTGCTTCGTTTGTCCCGGTGGAAGGTGATGGCGAAGCGGTGTACCTCGTTCTGTATGTTTTCCAACAGATGGAACAAGGGAGTGCTTTGCTTCACACCGATGGTCAGCGGAGGGAATCCGTATAACAATTCCGAGGTACGGTGCTTGCGGTCTTTGGCCAGTCCGGCTATGGGGATATCCAGATGAAGTTCGTCCTCTATCACTTCTCTCACCACTTCCATTTGCCCCTTTCCACCGTCGGTAATGATGAGGTCGGGCAAGGGGGAACCTTCCTCTATGGCACGGCTATACCGGCGGCGTACCACCTCTTTCATCGAGGCGTAATCGTCGGGTCCGGTCACAGTCTTGATGATGTATTTCCGGTACTCCTTCTTGCTTGGTTTCGCCTTTTTGAAAACGACGCAGGCGGCCACCGCGTCCGAGCCTTGAATATTGGAATTATCGAAACATTCGATGTGGTTCGGTAGTTTTTTCATGTGCAGCTGCTCCTGGATTTCTTTCATCAGACGGACGCTTCTTTGTTCAGGATTCAACTTTTCCGCCTGTTTCAAGCGGTCCACTTTATACTGTTTCACGTTCATTACGGAAAGATCCAGCAAATGCTTCTTTTCTCCTCGTTGGGGAACGGTAAAGGATACATTGTTCATCTCCATATCCAGTTCAAAAGGTACGATGATTTCGCGGGAAGTGCTCTTATATCGTTCACGCATCTCAATAATGCCCAATTGTAGAAGTTCTTCTTTCGTTTCGTTCAGACGTTTCTTGTATTCGAAGGTGAAGGCTTGGTTGATGCATCCGTTTGTGATATGCAGATAGTTGATATAGGCTGAATTTTCTTCCATTTCAATGGAGAACACATCCACATTATGAATGATGGAATTAACGACTTCGCTCTTGGAACGATAGTTTTCTATCAAGTCATATTTCTCTTTTATTTTCTGTGCTTCCTCAAATTTCATTTCGGCAGCAAGCGCTTGCATCTCTTCCATCAGCAGGTCACTTACAATCTGGGTATCTCCTTTCAGAATATTTTTGATTTCACCGATATTCTTCATGTATTCCTCGTGTGACTGCTGCCCGATGCAGGGCCCTTTGCAGTTCTTTATGTGATATTCCAGACATACGTTGAACTTGCCGGCGCGAATGTTTTCGGGACTTAGATTGAGTTTGCAGGTACGGATGGGGTAGAGCTTTTTGATCAAGTCCATCACGGCAAGCATGGAGGGCATGTGGCTGTACGGACCATAATAAGAGGACCCGTTGCGGATGACTTGCCGGGTTTTGAAGATACGTGGGAAATATTCGTTGCTTACACAAATAGAGGGGTAAGTCTTGTCATCTTTCAGCAATACATTGTAACGTGGCTTGTATTTCTTTATCAGGTTGTTTTCGAGTAAAAGAGCGTCTTCTTCTGTTTTTACCACGATATAACGGATATCTGCAATTTTGCTGACCAGTAATCGTGTCTTGCCGTTGGGGTGTTCTCTATTAAAATAAGAAGAGACTCTGCGCTTCAGGTTTTTTGCCTTTCCAACGTAGATAATGGTTCCTTCGGAGTTCAAGTATTGGTAAATGCCGGGGCTGTCGGGCAGGTTTAGTACAATTCCTTTCAGATAATCATTGGTTGTAATCTCTTCTTTTTCCATACATGCTTATTGAATATTGCCGGTTGGCAGAACTGTTTCTTGAGTTGATGTTGCAGCCGCAACATCCTATATCTTTCGGTTGTAACATTATATATCTTCAAGCTGTAACATTATATATCTTACAGCCTGAAGATATATATCTTTCGGTTTCATCGTCCATCTCATTCCATAGATCTCTTTTTATTGTGAACGATGATGGGGCCCGTTTTGATGGACATGTTGTGTGACACTATAAAGTAAGCAGTGTATCCACCGTGATATCTTCGGGGAATGCCTTTCTGCCGTTCAGACCTCCCAGTTCGATAATGAAATTGATGAAAATCTTTTTGGCGCCACATCTTTGTACCAAGCGATGAGTGGCCGCCATGGTTCCGCCGGTAGCCAATAAATCATCGTGCAGCAGAACCACGTCGTTCTCATCGATGGCGTCTTTATGTATCTGAATGGTGTCGGTTCCATACTCTTTTGCGTATGTTTCCTCTACTACTTCTGCGGGAAGTTTGCCCGGCTTGCGTGCCATCACGAATCCGGCACCTAACCGTGCCGCCAGCGCACCACCCATAATGAAGCCACGCGATTCAATACCTACTACTTTGGTGATGCCTTTGTCCTTGTACATCTCGTATAGAGTATCTAGTATTTCCTGCAAGCATTCGGGGTTTTTGAACAGGGTTGTCACATCGTAAAACAGAATTCCCGGAATGGGGAAATCTGGAATTTCTCTTAAGTTTGCTTTAAGCGTTTCTTTGCTCATAACCAGTATTTTATTGTTAGTCTATTAAATTACTTGTTTCACGTGAAACATACCTTGTTTCACCGTCCCAGCAGGACTAGTAAGACATTGATGTCGCTAGGAGAGATACCCGGTATGCGGCTGGCTTGGGCCAAAGTTTCGGGATCTATCTTCATCAGTTTCTGCCGGGCTTCGGTAGAGAGCGAATTCAATGAGTTGTAATCGAACTTGCCTTTGATGCGGATGGCTTCCAGACGATGTATCTTGTCGGCGATCATTCGTTCGCGGTCAATGTATCCCTGGTATTTGATCAGCACTTCGGCAGCTTCAATCACTTCTTCTTTACGGTCGGTAATTTGGTCCAGCATGGCTTTGAAAGCCGGAATGTGGCCGGCTATATTTTCGATGGTAATCTGCGGACGGTTCAGCAGGTCGATTAGTTTGCAGCCGTGTGTCAGACGGGCAGTACCCAAACTTTCCAAAGCATCATTGATTAATGCGGCTTTGATGGAGAAGGTTTTGGCAAAGTCGATGATTTGGTTCACGGCTTCCCGTTTGCTGCAAAGATGTTCGTAACGGTCTTGTTTTACCAGTCCCAGCTTGTAGGCGCGTTCGGTAAGGCGCATATCTGCATCGTCTTGTCGGAGCAGGATGCGGTATTCGGCACGGGAGGTGAACATACGATAAGGTTCGTCCACACCTTTTGTAACCAGATCGTCAATCAAGACACCGATGTAGGCCTCGTCCCGTCCCAGTGTGAACGGTTCGCCACCGTGGCAATTGATGTGTGCGTTGATGCCGGCAATGATTCCCTGTCCGCCTGCTTCTTCGTAACCGGTAGTTCCGTTTACTTGTCCGGCAAGGAACAGGTTCTTGATTATTTTCGATTCCAACGTATGTTTCAGTTGGGTGGGGTCGAAGTAATCATATTCGATGGCGTATCCCGGACGATAGACTACCAAGTCCTTAAATGCGGGTACTTTCTTTAATGCCGCCAACTGTATGTCCATGGGCAGTGAAGAAGAGAACCCGTTCAGGTAAAGTTCCTGTGTGGTTTCTCCTTCGGGTTCCAGGAAAAGCTGATGTTGCGGCTTGTCGGGGAAGGTTACGATTTTGGTTTCTATACTGGGACAATAACGCGGTCCGATGCTTTGGATTTGTCCGTTGAAAAGGGGAGAGTCGGGCAGACCTTTCCGTAGTATCTCGTGTACCTCTTCGTTGGTAAAGCAGGTCCAGCATTGCAGTTGTTTCAGTTTGCGCGGTTCGCTCATGAACGAAAAGCGATGGAAGTCGTTTTCTCCGTCCTGTGTTTCCATCAGGTCGTAGTGTACGCTGCGCCCGTCTATGCGGACAGGCGTACCGGTCTTCATGCGTCCGGCGGTGATTCCGTGGCGGGTGATTGATTCGGTCAGATGGTAGGAGGCAGGTTCAGCCATGCGTCCTCCTGCCAGTTGTTTATGCCCGATGTGCATCAGCCCGTTCAGGAAGGTTCCTGCGGTGAGCACGATACATTTAGCATGGAAAGTCACTCCCCAGCAAGTCATGACTCCAGTCGCTTCGCCGTTTTCCACGATTAGTTCTTCTACGGTATCTTGCCAAATGTGCAGATTGGGAGTATTCTCCAGAATCTCGCGCCATGCCCAGATAAACTTGCCGCGGTCACATTGGGCGCGGGGGCTCCACATAGCGGGACCTTTGGAGCGGTTGAGCATACGGAACTGTATGGCTGTACGGTCTGTAACCAGTCCCATGTAGCCACCTAATGCGTCTATCTCTCTTACGATTTGTCCCTTGGCGATGCCACCTACGGCAGGGTTACAACTCATTTGCCCGATTTTGTTCATATCCATGGTAATCAGGCAGGTCTTCGAACCCATGTTGGCTGCGGCCGCGGCTGCTTCACAGCCTGCGTGTCCGGCGCCTATTACAATAACGTCGTACTTAAAATCCATTGATTTATTTCTTTTTACCGATTGCAAAATTACGAATTTTACTCTGTAAAGCGGTGATAATACGGTTAAAAAGAATGTGTGGCGGCAGAAATCTGTTTCTGCCGCCACATCATACAAACGCTATTCTTAAAGTAAACTATTTCCTGTTATTTCTTGTCCGGAGCAGGAGGGGTGTCGGTCGGGCGTTTCTTTCCGTCCTTGTCTACCGGTTCAAAATCCTCTTTCTCCGGTTTATTCTGTGCATTTCCTTTCGAGGAAGGATTGACAATGTTCTGATAGGTATCATGAATGGGAAGCTTGTCTAGAATACCCAGTGCGGGAGCCACTTTGCTGACCACATTCTGCAAGAAATTGGACGTTGTGCCGTTGCCACCGTCAAATACAGTAACATTTCCCAGTTGGATATGTTCAAATGCCTTAACCTGTTCCGAAGCGATTTCCTTCCATTGGTCAACCATCTTGTATTGGATGGCGATTTCGGGATTGCGCTCGGCAGCCTTCACCATGGCCTCGAAACCTTCCGCTTCGGCCAGCAAGGACTTCTTCTTGCCTTCCGCTTCTGCTTCCAGTTTCATCTGGATGGCCTTGGCTTCCGCCTGTGCTTTGGCCAGGATAGCTTCCGCTTCTGCATTTGCCTTACGTTTTATTTGCTCGGCCAATGCGTCCGCATCCAAGATGGCCTGCTGTTTGGCTATTTCGGCAGGAACAATCTTATCCGCTTTCAAGGCCTGTTCTACTTTGCGGGCTTTCGCTTCTTCTATTTCACGCTGTGCGTTTTCCTGTGCGGTGAGGACGGCAGCTTGTGTCCGGGCTTGTGCTTCACCGGCTTTTCTAGAGGCTTCCGCCTTGGTAACTTCCAGTTCCGCATTACTTTCGGCAACCTCTTTGGCAGCGTTATTTTGCCCGATGGCCGATTTCTTTTGTGCTTCCGCCTGCTTTATTTCCATATCGGATTGGAGCTCTGCCGTACGGCTTTCCTGTTCGGTACGCGCCTGTTCCTTGTTCACCTCCATAGAGGCACTGGCTTTGGCGATACGTGATTCTTTTTCGGCATTTTCTTCTGCTACTTTCGATTCACGTTCCTTGTCGGCTATGGCTACTTTAATTTCCTCGTCACGTTGCGTATCGGCCAGTTGAGTGTTCTTGTCGCGGTTGGTTTCCGCTACTTTGGTGGCACGTTCTTTTTGTTGTTCCGCAATCTTGATGGCACCCAGTTTCTGTTGTTCTTCAATGTTAGCCAAGGCTTCGTTCTTGGCTTTCGCTTCGGCTTCTTTTCCCAGATTGACGATATAATCGGCTTCATCGCGGATATCGCTGATGTTGATGTTCATTAGGTAAAGACCGAATTTCTTCAATTCGGAGTCGATGTTCTTGCGGCAGTTCTCAAGGAATGTATCACGATCACTGTTCAGTTGTTCGATGGTCATGTCGGCAATGACCAGACGCATTTGTCCGTAAACAACGTCTTTAATCAGTTCCTGTTGTGCTTCGATATTCAGTCCCAGTAAGCGTTCGGCTGCATTCTGCATAACTTCGGGCTCTGTGCTTACGGCCACAGTGATGGTAGTGGGCACATCTACGCGGATGTTTTGTTTGGAAATGGCACCAGTCAGTTTGCAGTCAATCTGCATGGGTTTCATGTTCAGGAAAGAGTATCCCTGGATAATGGGCCATACAAAAGCGGCTCCTCCGTGATACAGTTTAGCCGATTTCTTGTCGCCGGTCTTACCATATACTACCAATACCTCGTCGCTCTTGCACTTGCGGTAACGACTTAAAATCCCGACGATGGTCAGGACGATGACAGCTACCAGAATAGCTGCATAAATGAGAATCTGCTCATCCATAAATGATTGCGTTTTTAGGGTTTATTTAATCAATATAATAGATTCCTTCCTTGTAATTCTTCAGTGTGAGGATATCGCCTTCCCGGTAGCTTTTACCCTGTATGCTCCGCACGGTAAGTTCTCTTTGTGCGCCATTGATGGCGATATAGACCACATAGTCTGTTCCTGCCTGTTCTTGTTCTTGGCAGCGGGTATATATTTCGCATTTCCTGCCTATTAATTCTTCTCCCTGTTCGGGCTTGTTTTCTTGTTTCAGCTTATAGCAGAGTTTATAAATCCAAGCCAGGACGAAGACAAAAAAGCTGCCGCTTATCACGGCGCCCAGGTAATGTAAGACAATGTAGGGAGGCTGACATAAATACATGAACCAACCGAAACCCATGCAGAAATGAATCAGTCCTTTGAAGGAGAGTACGCTGCTCATGTCTATATCGGCGTTGCCATCGGCATTAACGTCTATGTCGGTGTCCATACTGCCGAAAAAGATGGATAAGATGAATTGCAGAAGAAAGATTCCCGTACTTACTAATGCAGCGAAAAAATATACGTTAGCTTCCATATATTTTGTGTTTATCTGTTTTTCAATTCACAAAATAAAGCAATTAATCCGAAAAAGCAAGAAGATAAGGGAAGAAATGTAGCTGTGCATGTACAGCTTTCGATGTTTTTTATCCGTCCGGCGGAAAGTTTTCCTAATTATGGGCATGTCTTTAAAAGGTTACGGGCAATCATTCTTGCGAACTATGCCCGTAGCTTTTATAGGTTGTTCTGCCTTGTATGTCCTGTTATAGGGAAATCAATGCCAGCGCTTTGTTTTCGGCGGCTTCCATAATCTCCCGTTCACCGGGGCCTTTGTCGTTGATGCCGCACAAGTGCAGGATACCATGAATAATCACCCGGTGAAGCTCGCGGTCGTAGGGTTGCTCAAATTGTTCTGCATTGCTGCGGACAGTATCCAAGCTGATGAATAAGTCGCCGGAAATACGGTCGCCTTCACAATAGTCGAAAGTGATGATATCCGTGTAATAATCATGTTGCAGATACTGTCGGTTCACTTCCAGAATTTTATCGTCCGAACAGAAGATATAGGCGATTTCTCCCACTCTTTTTCCATAGCAGGCGGCTACTTCTTTAATCCATCCGGTGGTTTCTTTCTTTTTGATATCGGGCATTTTTACCCCTTCGGTTTGATAACTTATCATAGGCTGATTATTTTTTTATAATGTACAAAGATAAGGAAAGTATTTCAGCCGAAGAAAAGATAACAGATAAGAATAGCTGCAATGACCCCTGCCGCATCGGCTAGCAGTCCGCAAGGAACGGCGTGGCGTGTCCTCACTATTCCTACGCTGCCGAAATATACCGCCAGAATATAAAAGGTGGTGTCTGTGGAGCCTTGGAAGATACAGGACAGTCTGCCTACAAAGGAATCGGGACCGTATGTGGTCATGGCATCTACCATCAACCCTCGTGCCCCGCTTCCGCTCAAAGGTTTCATCAGCGCCGTAGGGAGCGCTCCTACGAAATCACTGTCGATACCGCATAGCTTTACGGCGTTGCCGATACCGTCAATCAAATAGTCCATCGCACCCGATGCACGGAAGACTCCGATACCTACCAGTATGGCTACCAGATAAGGAATGATGCGCACGGCGGTGCTGAATCCTTCTTTGGCCCCTTCGACAAAGGAGTCGTAGACATTGATTCTTTTTCTGAACCCTGCCACAATAAAGCCGATGATGATAAGAAATAGAAAGACATTGGCAAAGGTAGTGGAGTAAATATCTATCTGATCTCGTGACAAGGTATTGAAGAAATAAATAATTCCTGCTACCAGCAAACTCATTCCTCCTAAAAAGAGGAGGATAGTGCGGTTAAACAGATTGATTCTCTGATAAATACTTACTGCTACAATGCCTGCCAAAGTGGAGAAGAAGGTTGCCAGCAGGATGGGTACAAATATATCTGTAGGTTGGGTTGCTCCCAGCTGTGCACGATATACCATGATGCTGATAGGAATCAGTGTAAGCCCTGATGTATTCAGTACCAGAAACATGATCATGGGATTGCTGGCAGTATCTTTCTTGGAGTTCAATTCTTGCAGGCCCTCCATTGCTTTCAGTCCTAAGGGAGTGGCGGCATTATCCAGCCCCAGCATATTGGCCGCCAGGTTCATAAAGATACTGCCTGTTACTGGATGTCCTTTGGGAATATCGGGAAAAAGTTTGCTGAACAGAGGTCCCAGCAATCGGGAAAACAGAGTGATGACTCCGCCCTGTTCACCTATTCTCATGATACCCAGCCAAAGAGAAAGGACACCGGTCAGTCCCAATGAAATCTCAAAAGCGGTTTTGGAGGAATTGAAAGTAGAGTTGATAATTTCGGGAAACACTTGTGTGTCGCCTAGGAAAACGAGTCGCATCAACGCTGTCACGAAGGCTATCAGAAAAAAGGCTATCCAAATGTAGTTCAAAACCATATCGCTAGTTTTATTAGTAATAACTCGGACAAAAGTAGTCAAATTATTCGTTTTTGAATTAGAAAAGATTCAATTCTCTTATTTTTATTTCCAATCTTTGTTTGAACACGATAGCAAAATAGTATGAAATGATTTTAAGGGCAAACTACTCTCTCATTTGATTATTTCGATGAACGGGACGAGAAGGAAGCGTTTAAGCGATTCTCGCGAGTTTAAAGAATATCAAAAAGAGTAAAAAAGACGTTTGGTAGTTTGCTATTTGTCGGGTATATAAAGAAAAATGTTTTTTATGGATTTAAATATGCTTTGAAATGGATACTAATGAAATGTAAAATAACTCTTGGAATAAGTCTGTTCTAGAAGAAACGGATAATATAAGAATCGAAATAGTTAGGAAAAAGAGTTTTGTTGGTCGGATCTGATAATAAAAGGTTATATTTGTGCAAATATGCAGTGTGAATTCTGTAGTAGAAGGAGGGCATTGACGTAATAACAAGTAATAAGGGGGGGATATATGATGAAAACCGAGGAAATAAAAGATTAGTTCAAGCAGTTTGAAAGTATCGTTTGTGATTATCATGGAGTAAAGTGTTGGAGTGTACGCGAGTTGTATTCCTTATTGGGTTATACCCAGTGGAGAAACTTTGAGACCATCATCAATAAAGCGAAAGCTGCTTGCACGAATGCAGGTGAAGATGTGGCCTACCATTTTGCTGATGTCAGCAAAATGGTTTCTGTGGGGTCTGGTGTAGAAAGAGAGATAGATGATATCTATCTTACCCGTTATGCCTGTTATTTGACTGCTCAAAACGGTGATGCGCGTAAACCGGCTATAGCTTTTGCTCAAAACTACTTTGCTGTTCAGACAAGGCGTGCAGAATTGGTGGAACAACGTCTGTTGGATTATGAGCGGGTTCAAGCACGGACAGAATTGGCTGAAACGGAAAAGCTGTTATCGGGTGTTCTTTATGAACGCGGAGTAGATAGTAAAGGTTTTGCCATTATCCGTTCAAAAGGAGATAAAGCCTTGTTTCGTCTTGACACAGCGTTGCTAAAACGTAAACTTGGTGCGCCCGACAGTCGTCTGCTGGCCGATTTCTTACCAACCATCAGCATTAAGGCAAAAGATTTTGCTGCCGAGATGGCTTCTATTAACGTACAACAAAAAGATCTTTATGGACAGTCATCAATTGAAAAAGAACATATTGAGAATAATACGGCTGTTCGGAATATGATGGTAAGCCGGGGAATCTATCCGGAACAATTGTCAGCAGGCGAAGATTTAAAGAAAGTGGAACGCCGTTTGAAATCAGAAGAAAAGAAAATAACTAAGAAATAATGAAGGAACCGCTTGAGGAGAAACTATAAATGAGCTGAAACGGTTTGCTCACTTTCACATGCTTCAGTAAATAATTCTTGTGATGTCTGGTTAGGCAAAATAGAGCTTTTAGCCATATACTCTTTATTATTGGCATAGATAAAGAGTACGCTTCCCCCTTTTATCGTATTGATAATAGGTTTGGTCAGTGCCTGTGGTAAAGCCGGACAACCGAAGCTTCGTCCCAGTCTGCCTGATTTGCAGACGGAAGGGTTGGCGTATGCGGCGCCATGAACTACGATGGCACGTTCACGGGCCCGGTCATTGATTCCTTTTTCCAGCCCGTCCAATAAAAGGGAGTATCCGTTTCTGCCTTGATAAGTGTTTCCGGTAAGATAGAAGCCGAGGGAACTTTTATAAGAGCCGACTTCGTTGGAGAAAGAGGTAGCATAGTTCTCGCCGCTGTTTTTCCCATGAGAGACCACTGATGAGTATAGCATCTTTTTCTGTTCCATGTCAAAGACAAACAAACGTTTTTCGGTAGAGGGTTTGGTGAAATCAATCAATGTCAGTATGGATTTGCTTTTTTGTTTAATCAAGCTGTATCCTGCCACAGCCTGTCGGAATGCCAGGAAATTGACCACCCCTCCCAATTGCATATCTTCGAATAATTGTTCGCCGTCCATTTTTTGAGGTGCAGGGACAGATGTAGCAACTTTCTTTTCGGGTGTAGCCGTCCGGGTCGATACATTGCTCGACGGAAAGAGGAATAGGAACAGGAGTAAAAAAGCTTTCTGCATACGTATGGAAAAACTGGATAACGGGTGCAAAGTTACGCACATTTCTATTCCAAAACAAATATAATCGTCTCATTAACAGGTGCCCATTCGAAAATAAACTTGGCATGAGAGGTGGCATTTCTTACACACATATGTGAGCGGGGGATGGTACCCAACGTATAACTGTATTCTATGATCCCTGTTGCCGGTGCATTGGTGGGTACTCCGTGAATATAACCACCATTATTGAAACGGCTGGCGTAAGGTGCAAAACCACCGGTGGCGGCAGAACCGTCTTTTAGAAAAATCATCTTGGTCTTTTTCTCTTGCAGAACGAACATACCCAATGGAGTTTCTTGGGCGTATGGAGGACGATGTTGTCCTGTTGTAGCAGGATTCATGCTACGTATCAGCCAGTAGCCCTTTTCTTTCCGTTCCAAAGTAGTTATATTCTGATTATGGCGGTCTATAAAAATAGCTTTGTTGAACACTACGCTGTCGGGAATCAGTTTTATATATTTTGTCGGAGCATACCATTCGCCACCTATAAAGACAGGTTCTACTTTGGTGAACTTTCCTTCCTCACCTAGGTGACGGGTAAGAAGTCCATCCAGTCCGTAGCGTTCGGCAGTAAGGGTGTCATCTGTTAGGAAAAGGGGAATTCCCTGATAGCGTTCCACTCCCAATGTGTCGGCTATCCGTTTGTATGCATCCCTTTTAAAACTTTTCACTAAAGGCGCTTCTCCGTTCCGGTTTTTATAATTCTGTAAGATGCACCATTGTGCCGGCTTTTTTCGAATATTCTCCAACAATGCTAGCCGCTCCTTTATTTTCTCCCATTGGAAATGGCGGGTGGTGTCTTTATAAGGATAGGTATCCTTCAAAGTATGTTTATCATACAGCAGTTCCTTGTCAAGCCTGATGTCTTCGGGTTTGATATCTTTTTCTACAATCTCGGTGATGGCTTCTGTCACAGTATTGTGTACCTCTGTTATCACTTCCTTAATTTCGCTATTTGCTTTCGAGGTACACGAGCAGATTGTACAGAAACCGGTCAATAAATATATGAATTCTATTCTTTTCATCATAGACACAGGTTTGTGGCTTTCTTCTACAAATATAATTCTTTAAAAGGAATAAACATGCGTTTTTGTTTTTAAATGCAGTGAAAAATTCCTGTTTCTTTGAACAATCTCCCCTATTGCATACCTTATAAAGGACCGCTGGGAATAATCGTTTATCTTGGCTTGAGGTTTTTACAGAAAAAAAGAATCAACTTAAAAACAAGTATTATGGTGGAATCAACTAGAGTAAGAAGTAAAAGATTATCCTTTTCAGGTAAGAAGACACTGTCTTCCTTTATGCAAGTGAATATTGCCAGTCTGAGACAATCGGGAAAATTGCGTACCAGTGAGACGTATAGAGCTACACTGAACAGTTTTATGAAATTTATGGATGGCAAGGATGTTCTGTTGAGCAATATGGATGCCGAGTTGATGATGGGGTATGAAACTTATTTAAAGGAGCAGGGAGCAAGTATGAACACCGTTTCTTTTTATATGCGTATTTTGCGTGCAACGTATAATCGTGCAGTAGATAAAGGGGTGATCAGACAGCGTTTTCCTTTTAAGCACGTCTATACGGGAGTGGAAAAAACGGTGAAGCGGGCCATTTCTTTTAAAGTAATCAGACAACTGAAGGAGATGGATTTAAGTCACTCTCAGTCAATGGAGTTTGCGCGTGATATGTTTATGTTCAGCTTTTATACCCGGGGAATGTCATTTGTGGACATGGCTTTTCTTAAAAAAACAGATTTAAATAATGGTATGCTGACTTATAGAAGAAAGAAAACCGGTCAGTTGCTTTCCATCAGATGGGAGAAATGCATGCAGGATATAGTGGATAAATATCCCGGAAACTATTCGACTTATCTGCTTCCTATTATAATTCATATCAGGAAAGATGAAAGATTGCAATATAAAAATTCAATTTGCTTGGTGAACAGAAGGCTAAAAGAAATAGGGAAAAAGTTGGGGCTTGTTCATCCTTTGACTATGTATGTGGCGCGCCATTCATGGGCCAGTGTTGCCAGAGGCAAACATATTCCTCTTTCTGTGATAAGTGAAGGGATGGGACATGATTCGGAAAAAACGACTTTGATTTATCTGGCAGCATTGGATACCACCGTGATAGACAAAGCGAATATGGTGGTGCTGAGGGAATTCTTGTGATAATAGGGTAAAGATATTGTTTCTTGTCAAAAAGAGGATATCATATCACAAGGTATCCTCCATTTGACGGGATCAGTGTGTCTAGTATTTTTTTAATAAATGTGTGTTTGTTCTCTCTAAAGATGATAGCACTTTCTGATGTGGCTGAGTTGAATATGTTTGTTGCAAGGTCGGCACAGCCTATGATCTCTTTTTATTGTTATCTTTTGTCAGAAGATACCTTATAGTAAAGGAGAATCGGATTACAGATAGATTTTGAAACAATTGCCATAAACCATTATGCTGTTTTCGTCCACCTATTTGTTATGAAAAAAATATCAGCTTCCAAATATTCAATATTTTTCCGTAATATGACAATTGTCATAGGTTTGTTTTTTTATGTGAATTATAGCTGATACAACTATTTTTTAATAGACAAACTTGAATAAAAGAAAAGGCAAAGTTTACTTGGGTTTTATTCTTTGATTTTGGAGATAATCCTCTTATTACAAGAACTTTATAGAAAAAATACTAAGTTGGAATATTATATATCTCTTATTAAGAGATATATATTTTGTCGCAAATTTAAGCAAAGTTTTGAGAATTAGAACAATTTAGCAAGGAAATTTAATAATTGATTCAAAAAAAACGTTTTCTGAATACATGATTTAGTCTTTCAAAGTATTCTTGTGTGAATGTATTTTGTTGATTTATAATGTGTTATAGATCTCTTATATATCTCTTAATAAGAGATCTATCGTATAACTGATGACACGCCATATAATAATGTATGGTTGTGAAGATGTTAAAGCGAAGATTAAAAGTAAATAAAAATATGGACTATCTATTCTTGAGACGACACAGACGGACTGCTACTTCGAATAGGCAGAAAAGCCTGCTTCTTAAGGCTGCTGAACGCCAGTGGGAACTACAGTTCGCCAATAAGGGGACTGAAGGGAGAAAGGTGGATTGTGCCCTATATAAATGTATATTGTATAACCTTGAAATAAAGCAAGTTTTTTTGGATTCGGAGCTTTCTTTGAAAAAGTTTAGCGTTATGATAGACACCAACCAAACTTACCTGTCGAATGTGGTAAACAAGTATTTCAACTGCAATTTGAAGGAGTTGCTGAATACTTACCGTGTGGAATATGCCAAAGAGTTACTCCATGCTGGGAAATGTTCATTAGAAGAACTCCCACAGCGATGTGGCTTTGCCTCTAGAAGTGCTTTTTATGCCTCTTTTAGTAAAATAGTCGGAATGTCTCCTTTGCGCTTTCTAGCTCGAGAACAGAATAATTCGCTCTTAGAATCAATGATTTATGTATAATCAATTTTAGTTTTTTAAATTTATAAATTTAAAGTTTTTCTATTATGAACAAAAAGTTTTTAAGTGCAATCCTGTTTGGTGCCTTGATGGTTACCTCGACAGGAACATTTGTATCTTGTAAGGACTATGATGATGACATCGACAGCTTGAACGAGAAAGTGGACAAGCTGACTAAAGATTTGTCTGAATTACAGGCCGCAGCTGGAAAATATGTCACAGCTGTCAAGTATGATGCGGCAACAGGTAAGTTGACTGTTACCGGCGGTAACGGTGAAACTTTCCAACTTCCGATGCCTGCTGAACTTCCCACTTACTCTTTGAAAGTTGTAGATGGTAAGATACAGTTGTTAGATGGTGACAAGGTCGTTTCTGAAGCACCCCTGCCTACAACTGATGCTCCTGCGGCATTTGATCCTACTTTGTTGAAGTGGAACAATGGCTATCTGTATTATGGAGATGTAAAAATCTCAGGTGTAGAGAAACCTCAAAGCGTTGGCTCTATTACAGAAGTGAAAGATGAAGAAACTGGTGAGGTGATTGGCTATGTCATTGAACTAGATGGAAAATCTGCTACATTCTCTTTGGTTGCTGATTTGAAGGCGTTAGTATTCCAACCTGCATTCTATTATCAGGGTATTGAAGCAATGGAAGCTATTGGTCTTAATTATAAAACCTTGACAGTAGCTAAAGTAGATGCAGATGGAAATTATGATAAGGATGCTCCTGTTGTAGGTGAAGCAACTACAATGATTCCGGACTTGGTAGCTGATTATCATGTAAATCCTACCGTAGCGAAAGTTCCAGGTGATGTAAAAGCATATACTTTCTTGCGTTATGACAAGAATTATACTCGTTCTGCTGCGACAGCTCCGAAAGTAGTAAAAACTAATGTTACAAACGGTAAGGCCCCCAAGGGTATATTGACTGTAAATGCTCATTTTACAGATGCTGATATTAAGAACATTGAAAATGATGAGCAAGTAACTGTATTAGCTTTGCAAGTAAGTAAGGGGGATACCGTTGTTACTTCTGATTATGCTGCTGTTAAGGCTGCTTATTACAAGGACTTGGTATTGGCAGCTGTAGATAGTATTCATGCAAATGACCGCCACTTGTTTACAACTGCTGCTGAAGCTATTGCTGATAATGAACATGTTTGCAAGATTGTCTGGAACAGCAATGGTATCGATATTGCTCGTTTGGTCAATACTCACAGAACTAATATAGATAAAGAAGGTACACATTCAAAATGGGATGTTCGTGCTGCTGATGGTACTGTAGAAAAATATGGTTTCAAATATTCTTACGAATTAGTTGGTTATCATAAAGGTAATAACGAAACTTCAGAAAGTGCTCATGCTGCATTGAAGGGTTCTGTTATTCGTCCTCAGATGACAAGTGGTGGTAAGCAGCAACCTTGGGGATTTACTCAGAATAAAGCTACAAAAGATCGTGAACCGTTGGTTCGTGTTATCTTGACTGATACTATTAGCGGAAAAATAGCTTCTGTTGGTTATTTAAAATTCAAGATTACCGATACTGCTAATCAGAATGAAGTTGTATTGACCCCGAATTTCCCATTTGCCAATGGTTATACTGTTGATTGTACAGAAACAGAGACTAAACTTGGTTTGTCATGGCATCAAGTTGAAGAACAGATTCTGGCTCAATTGGAAGAAATTGGTATTTCTAAGGATGAATTCCATAAGAATTTCAAATTGGATGGTGCTGTAGAAGACGTAGAGCAACAAGCTTTGGTAAATGCTACTCAGTATGATGGAATTACTGTTGATTCTAAGGCTGTTACTACTCCGGTTGGTGTGGTTTCACAGACTAATTGGGATCCGGCGGATGAAATGACTGAAGTTTTGACTTGGGTAGTTAAGAATAATCAGGCATATCACATCTTTAAGGCTGGTGCTAAGAGTATTGCAGTAAATGTACGTTATAGCTATGAAGTATCTGAAGGTGTATATCAATATGTATATGTTACTTTCACTTGGACTCCTAGTCCTTTGAACTTTACTCCTAATGGTACCATTGAAAACTCTGCTAAGATTGATAAATATTGGTATGAAAAGAACGGTGCTGTAGCAGGTTCTGGTTATTCAGATATCCATGCTAATGTTCATCAAGTTGTTAGCGATAACTCTAATGATTGTACATTTGATAGCGAAATCTTGAATACTTTCACTGGTAATGTGATTACCGTGACAAGTGACGCTACTTATCCTGCATTTGCTAATGATAAGTTGACTAAGGAAGTTGTATTTGCTAACCCTCAAGATCATTTGACTAAGAAGGGAACTGCTTATGTCGTGAATGGTGCTTCTGGTGCTCAATATGATATCACTGTATCTGCTGATGGAAAAACTCTACAAGCTACTAATAACGCTGTAACAAAAGCAGTTGTTGTTCTTGCTGGAACAGTGATGGAATATCAAGAAAATGATTTTGCAAAAGATATTTTGAACAATGCAGATCACAACTTGCTGGGACAAGACCAGACATTTACTGCTAAATTGCAAATTAATGCTGCTAACTGCGATTATGTAGATTATGCTTTGGGTAACAACGTATTCTATGCTAAATATTTGCGTCCTGTATCAGTAGATCCGTCAGATGTAGATGAATTAATTGATGCTACTAATGGTGCTTCTATTGCAGGCTTGACCTTGAATCTGATTGATTGGAGAGACAAGTATTTTGATAAAGCAGAAGATACTACTGGTGATGATGGTAAGAAATATAATTTCTATGGATTTTATGGCGTAACTAAAGTTGCTGCTGATATTGAAAACGCTACAACAACTTTGAATGGTGGAACATTAGGTTCTACTAAATTATCTTCTGTAACGAAGAATGTAAAATTGTATTTCGGTGAAGATAAATCTACAACCAATGTATTTACTGCTCTGAAGGTTGGCGATAATGGTAAATTCTATTATTACAATAATGGTACTACTTTAGGTAAGTTTACAATCCGCGTTCCGCTGGAAGTTACTTATAAGTGGGGTACTATCTATACCGAAGTTGATTTGAATATCAATAAGACTATTCAGAACTAATATTGTAATAACTTTGAGTTTAATTTAAATAAGGGCCGGCCATTCATAGTGGCTGGCCTTTTTTAATAGGAGGAAAGAATGAAATGAAAAAACTGAAATTTATTTTATTGTTGACTGTTTTATTAACAACCTTTTCTTGTCAATCAGGAAAACAGAAGGTGCAAAGCAAAGAAGAGAAGAGTATTAATGAATTTGTAGCTCATCTAACGGAAGTTGATACGGTTTTGATAACAAACCTAATAAATCAATTTATGGAATATGCGAAAAATGGTCAGCTGGAATCTGCCGCAGCTATGCTTTATAAAGCCGATTCGGCAGATGTTTGGAATGAACCTATTCAATTGGATAACAATGAATTGCATCAAGTCGCAAAAATGATGGAATCTTTTCCTGTATTAAGTTATAAGATAGATTATATAAAGTTCTATACTCCTGTTAAAAACGAGGTGAAGTGCACGATTGTTATGCAGAAAGGAGAAAGTGGAACACCTATTGCAACTAGTAGTTGGTATTTTAAGCTGATGAATTATTTGGGTGGATGGCGGCTTTGTATGATGAATTAGCTAATGATCGATTTATATAAGCAGTCGTGGGAAAAAGTGTCATTTAAAAATTATTGAAGGGGGTGTTTGTTTAGGATATTTATGTGATTTTCAATACAAAAGATTATAGTTATAAATTGTAGCAGGGTCAAAAGAGAACGGTTTCTCAGGCTTGTAGTCGAAAAGTTGACAGTTCAACCAGATAATCCGGACTGTCAGCTTCTTTTTTTGTGTCCGGAGAGATTTCTTCTGTCCGGTAAGTTCCCTATGGATCCAGATAGCAGTGCATTTACCCATAGCAAGGATAACAGCATTACGATAATCTGTGAAAGTATTTCTTTCTTAATCATATTATACCTGTTCCTTTTCAAAAGTTACGAAAGAGTGATCGCATGAGTAAGAAAAATCTTACTCTGCTGTTTTGTAAGCCTTGTCCATGCTTTGTATCCGTCGTCTTGCACCGAATATCTTGTAACAGGAATGAAACTCCTTTGTCACGAAACCTTTAATAGAGTGTAACTCTCAAGAAACCTGACCCATCTACTTTTGCAGCAGATTTATAACGCATAAAAAAGTATATGAAAAAGGTTGTTAGAGCTGTGTCTCTTATGCTGCTGATGGCAGGTGTTTGTGGAAATGCATTTGCCGAGGAAAATGAAAACATTGTCCGGCAAGGCGCTATCCGCGGACGTGTGATAGACAATGGAAAACAAATTCTGCCGGGTGCTTCCATCTTTGTTGAAAATCTGAAAACCGGAGTAATCAGTGATGTGAACGGTTTTTATACGCTGCCCAATCTGAAACCCGGAACTTACACAGTTAAAGTAACCTACGTAGGTTATAGCCCCATTGAAATGAAAGTTACCGTCCCCGAAGGCAAGACTTTAGAAAAAGATATAGTGATGAATGAAGGGGTGGAACTGCAGGAAGTGCAGGTAAAGGGAGCTTTTCAAGGACAGAAGAAAGCAATCAATACACAAAAGAATAATCTGGGTATCACTAATGTTGTATCTGCCGACCAGGTAGGGAAATTTCCCGACTCAAACATAGGTGATGCATTGAAACGTATCAGTGGCATCAATGTGCAATACGATCAAGGCGAGGCCCGTTTCGGACAGGTCCGCGGCACTAGTGCCGATTTAAGCTCCGTCACCATTAACGGCAACCGTGTCCCATCTGCTGAAGGGGATACCCGTAACGTGCAGTTGGACTTGATTCCTGCCGATATGATTCAGACCATCGAAGTAAGCAAAGTCGTTACACCCGATATGGACGGCGATGCTATCGGTGGTTCCATCAATCTGGTAACCAAAAATTCTCCTTATAAACGCACTATCAATGCTACAGCGGGAAGTGGTTACAACTGGATCAGCGAGAAAGCCCAGTTGAACTTAGGTTTCACTTACGGCGATCGTTTCTTCAATGACAGACTGGGCATGCTGCTCTCCGCTTCTTATCAGAATGCTCCTTCCGGTTCTTATGATACTGAATTCATGTGGGAACAAAATGAAGATGGCAAAGTATATGTCAGCGATTATCAGATGCGCCAGTACTTTGTCACCCGTGAACGTCAAAGTTATTCGGCGGCTTTTGATTTTGATATCAATGAAAACCATAAATTGACTTTCAAAGGGATCTTCAACAACCGTAACGATTGGGAAAACCGTTACCGTACCAATATCAAGGATTTGGATGAGAACGGAAAAGGCACAGTCCGCATCCAGACCAAAGCAGGTACTCCCGATAATCGCAATGCCCGTCTGGAGCGTCAGCGTACCATGGATTTCGCTTTGGGCGGAGAACACTTATGGGGGGCAATCGGTATGGATTGGAATGCCAGTTATGCAAAAGCTACGGAAGAACGCCCTAATGAACGTTATCTTGACTTCCAACTGAAAAAGCAGGAATTTGATATGGACTTGAGTGATGAACGCCAGCCGTTGGCAACACCTGGAACAGGTTCTACTTTGACACTGAGTGATAAGTTCAGCTTGAAGGAACTGACGGAACAACAGGAGGACATCAAAGAAGAAGATATGAAATTCTCGGCCAATTTCAAGGCCAGTTTAAATAATGGAGCTAAACTGAAGTTCGGTGCGAAGGTAGTACGTAAAACAAAAGAGAAAGAAATAGACTTCTACGAATATACTCCGAAAGACGAGGATGCCTTCATGACCAACAGCCTGAAAAATACGGTAGACCAGAGTACGGATAAGTTTATGCCGAGCGACAAATATCAGGTAGGAACATTTGCCAGTAAAGAATATGTGGGTGGATTGAATTTAAATGATGCTTCCCAGTTCGATAAAGAACAGGTACAAGCCGAATTGGCTGAGAACTTTGAGGCTCGTGAAACTGTAAGTTCCGGGTATGTGCGGTTTGATCATAAATTCGCTTCCGATATAAACCTGATGGCGGGACTCCGTATGGAACATACTTCTCTTCGTTATACCGGCCGTAACTATGATGATGAGACAGATAAGACCACCAAGACCGGCCGCATGACCAACAGTTATGTGAATTTCCTTCCTTCTATTTTGGTGAAATGGGATGTAAATGATGATTTCAAGATACGCGGTTCTTACACGCAGACCTTGAGCCGGCCCAAATATTCAGCTTTGGTTCCCAGTGTGAATATCAACCGTGGTGATAATGAAATAAAGATTGGTAATTCTGACTTGAAACCGACTATTTCTTATAACTTTGATTTGAGTGCCGATTATTATTTCAAGAGTGTAGGTTTAGTGAGCGCAGGTTTTTTCTATAAGAAAATAGACGATTTCATCGTAGATCAGGTACTGACCAACTATGAATACCAAGGAACAGAATATACCCGTTTCACTCAGCCCAAGAATGCAGGAAATGCTAATCTGTGGGGATTGGAATTTTCTTATCAGCGTGATTTCGGCTTCATTGCTCCGGCCTTGAAGTATGTGGGTTTCTATGGAACCTATACTTATACGCACTCACGCGTGGAGGACTTTAACTTCGAAGGACGTGAGAACGAGAGCGGGTTGAGTTTGCCGGGGTCTCCCGAGCATACGGCGAATGCCTCTCTTTACTTTGAAAAAGGAGGCTTGAATGTGCGCCTGAGCTATAACTTTGCATCTGATTTTATCGATGAAATGGGCCCAAGTACATTTTATGACAGATATTATGATGCTGTGAACTATATGGATGTGAACGCCAGTTATACCTTTGGCAAGAAGGTGAAAATGACCTTTTATGCTGAGGCGAACAATCTGCTGAACCAGCCGCTCCGTTATTACCAGGGAACGAAGGATCGTACTATGCAGGCAGAATATTATGGCGTGAGAATGAATGCAGGTTTAAAAATAAGTTTCTAAAAATAAGTATATGAAAACGTTGATGATGATTAGAAGAATGAAAGAAGTATTGACATGGGTATGGATTGCCGTCATTGGTACGGCTATCTGCCTGAATGTGTGTGCCCAGACTCCGCAAGATTGGAAAGGACTGAAGAAACAACTGAATTTTTATATGGCCAACGATTTGGGACGTAACGGTTATTATGACCAGAAGCCCATAGCCGAGTTGATGGGAGAAATGGCGGATGTTATTGGTCCCGAGTGTGTATTTGCAGCCGGAGACGTGCACCATTTTGAAGGTGTGCGCAGCGTTAACGATCCGCTCTGGATGACCAACTACGAGTTGATTTACAGTCATCCCGAGTTGATGATAGACTGGTTTCCGATCTTGGGAAATCATGAATACCGGGGTAATACGCAGGCTGTGTTGGATTATACCAATGTGAGTCGTCGCTGGTCGATGCCTGGTCGTTATTATACCAAAGTCTTTGAGAAGAAAGGAACTGCCATTCGTTTTGTGATGATAGATACCGCTCCTCTGATTGACAAATACCGTAACGAGAGCGAAACTTATCCGGATGCCTGTAAACAAGATATGGATCAGCAATTGGCATGGATAGATTCTGTACTGACTGTTGCCAAAGAAGATTGGGTAGTCGTAATCGGACATCATCCCATTTATGCTGAAACGTCGAAAGACGACAGTGAACGCAGCGATATGCAGAAGCGTCTGGATCCTATCCTCCGTAAACATAAGGTGGATATCTATGCATGCGGACACATTCATAACTTCCAGCACCTTCGTGTGCCGGGCAGTGATATCGACTATGTGGTAAATTCGGCTGGTTCGTTGAGCCGTAAGGTAAAACCAGTGGAAGGCACTCTGTTCTGTAGTCCCGAACCGGGCTTTTCTATCTTTACGGCAGACAAGAAAGAACTGGATATGCACATGATTGATAAGAAAGGAAAAGTAATCTATACTGTAAAACGCACCAAATAGGGATAGTTATTTTAGGGAAAAAGAGTACATTTGCGGTATAAAACTGTAAATGTACTTTTTGTTATGTTGAATACACTCCTTTTGATTGGTGGTCTGGCTCTCATTTTAGCTGGCGCGAATGGCTTGACGGATGGTTCTGCAGCGGTTGCCAAACGTTTCCGTATTTCTGATTTGGTAATCGGGCTTACCATTGTAGCTTTCGGCACTTCGGCTCCCGAATTGGTTATCAGTGTGCTTTCTGCATTGAATGGCAGTGCTGAAATGGCTATTGGTAATGTGGTGGGTAGTAATATATTCAATGCTTTGATGATTATAGGTTGTACTGCCTTGGTACTCCCCATAAAAGTAGGTGAGGGGACGATGAGTAAAGAGATTCCGTTAGTCATTCTTTCTTCGTTGGTACTTTTTGTCTGTGCCAATGACATGATGCTGGACAGGGAAGCGGTCAATGTTATCAGCCGTTCCGATGGGTTTGTTCTGCTGGCTTTCTTCCTTATATTTATGCGTTATACATTTGCCATCGCCCGTAATGGGGCAGATGAGGCAGGAGAGGAGCAGAAGATAAAGGAAATGCCTGTATGGAAATCGGTGTTGTATATTGCAGGAGGGCTGGCCGGACTCATATTCGGCGGACAGCTTTTTGTCGACGGGGCAAGCGGGCTTGCCCGTTCATGGGGTGTCAGTGAATCGGTAATCGGACTGACATTGGTAGCCGGAGGTACTTCCTTGCCGGAGCTTGCCACATCTGTTACGGCGGCTTTAAAGAAGAATCCGGGAATTGCTATCGGCAATGTCATCGGTAGTAATCTGTTCAATATATTCTTTGTTCTGGGGTGCAGCGCTACGGTGTCACCGCTTCCGATGGGGAATATAAATAACCTCGATTTAAGTGTACTGATTGCTTCCTCCCTGTTGTTGTGGCTGGTAGGCTGGTTTTTCCGCAAACGTACCATAACCCGGCTTGAAGGCGCATTGATGGTTGGCTGTTATGTCGTTTATACCGCCTATCTTATTGCCCAACAGTGAAAAAGCCATAAAAAGAATAAGTTTTCTGCAAAAAAACTTCTATCTTTACACCCCGAATTTTATAAAAATACAGCATGGCTATTACCATTAAAAAAGTCAGTTCAAAGAAAGAACTAAAGACGTTTATACGGTTCAACTACGAGTTATACAAAGAGAATCCCTATTCCGTACCCGATTTGTACGATGATATGCTGAATACGTTCAGCCCGAAGAAGAATGCCGCTTTCGAGTTTTGTGAGGCGGAGTATTTTCTGGCATATAAGGATAACAAGGTGGTAGGACGTATTGCAGGGATTATAAATAAACGCGCAAACGAGACTTGGAATAAAAAAGAAGTTCGTTTCGGATGGATCGATTTTCTGGATGATATCGAAATATCACGTGCCTTGTTGGATGCAGTAGCCCAATGGGGTAAATCAAAAGGTATGGATACCATTCAGGGGCCTTTAGGCTTTACCGACTTTGATGCGGAGGGTATGCTGGTAGAAGGATTCGACCAGTTGAGCACCATGGCGACTATCTATAATTATCCTTATTACCCACAGCATATGGAGAAGTTGGGATTCGAGAAGGATGCCGATTGGGTGGAATATAAAATTTATATTCCGGATGCAATTCCTGATAAGCATAAGCGTATCAGTGACTTGATTCAACGTAAGTTTAACCTGAAGGTGAAGAAATATACATCGGGTAAGAAAATTGCGGCCGAATATGGACAGGCTATATTCGAGTTGATGAATGAGGCTTATGCTCCGCTTTATGGTTTCTCGGCTTTGTCGCAAGGACAGATCAACCAGTATATAAAGATGTATTTGCCTATTGTAGATTTGCGTATGGTAACCTTGGTGACCGATGCCGAAGATAAACTGGTGGCAGTGGGGATTTCAATGCCTTCTCTGTCCGAAGCGTTACAAAAAGCGAAGGGACGTTTGCTGCCTATGGGATGGTATCACCTGTTGAAAGTGTTGTTCCTGCATAAGTATCCTCCTATGTTGGATTTGTTGCTGGTTGCTGTAAAACCTGAGTATCAGAACAAAGGTGTCAATGCTTTGTTATTCTCGGACTTGATCCCCGTATATCAGCAACTGGGATTCAAGTATGCCGAAAGTAATCCGGAACTGGAACTGAACGGAAAGGTGCAGGCCCAGTGGGAATATTTCAAGACCGAGCAGCATAAACGCCGTCGTGCTTATAAAAAGAGTATTCTGTGACAACGATATATAAAAATGTGATAAGTCAATATGGAAGAAAACAACGAACTGATAAACAATCCCGCCGTAGAATATACCGACGATAATATCCGCCACCTCAGTGACATGGAGCATGTGCGTACCCGTCCCGGTATGTATATTGGAAAGTTGGGTGACGGATCACATGCCGAGGACGGTATCTACGTTCTTTTGAAAGAAATTATCGATAACAGTATCGATGAATTTAAAATGCAGGCGGGTAAAAAGATTGAGATTATTATTGAAGAAAATCTCCGTGTCAGCGTGCGTGATTATGGCCGGGGTATTCCGCAGGGAAAACTCATTGAAGCTGTTAGTGTGTTGAATACGGGAGGTAAATATGACAGCAAGGCGTTCAAGAAGAGCGTCGGACTGAATGGGGTCGGTGTGAAAGCCGTCAATGCATTGAGCTCACGTTTCGAGGTGCGCAGCTATCGTGATGGAAAGGTGCGTATCGCTACCTTTGCCAAGGGAGACTTGTTGACGGATACCACACAAGATACAACAGAAGAGAACGGTACTTATATTTTCTTTGAACCGGATAACCTGTTGTTTGAGAACTACAGTTTCCGTCCGGAGTTCGTGGAAACCATGCTCCGCAACTATACCTATCTGAATACAGGACTGGCCATTATCTATAACGGTCAGCGTATCCTGTCCCGTAACGGGTTGGTGGACTTGCTTAACGACAACATGACGGCTGTGGGATTATATCCCATCATCCACTTGAAAGGAGAAGATATCGAGATCGCTTTTACGCATACCGGCCAGTATGGTGAGGAGTATTACTCTTTTGTCAACGGACAGCACACCACGCAGGGAGGTACGCATCAAAGTGCTTTCAAAGAGCATATGGCCCGTACCATCAAGGAATATTTCAACAAGAATATGGACTATGCCGATATCCGTAACGGATTGGTAGCTGCCATTGCCGTTAATGTGGAGGAACCGTTGTTCGAAAGTCAGACTAAAATCAAGCTGGGCTCTACCAATATGGCTCCCGGTGGTCCTACCGTTAATAAGTTTGTAGGTGATTTTGTAAAGACTGAGGTCGATAACTATCTGCACAAACATACGGATGTGGCCGATGTGATGTTGCAGAAGATTCAAGAATCGGAGAAAGAGCGTAAGGCTATAGCCGGAGTGACCAAACTGGCACGTGAACGTGCCAAAAAGGCAAATCTTCATAACCGTAAGTTGCGTGACTGCCGTTTTCACCTGAATGATGCCAAAGGAGACAAGAAGGAGGAAAGCTGCATTTTCATTACCGAGGGTGACTCGGCGAGCGGTTCTATCACCAAGAGCCGTGATGTAAATACTCAGGCAGTATTCAGTTTGCGTGGTAAGCCGTTGAATTCTTACGGGCTGACCAAGAAGATTGTATATGAGAATGAAGAGTTTAACTTGCTTCAGGCTGCTCTGAACATAGAGGACGGTATGGAAGGATTACGATATAACAAAGTGATTGTGGCAACAGATGCCGATGTGGACGGTATGCACATCCGTTTGTTGCTGATTACCTTCTTCCTGCAATTCTTCCCCGATTTGATAAAGAAAGGTCATGTATATATTCTTCAGACTCCTTTGTTCCGTGTCCGTAACCGCAAGAAAGGAGTTTATGAAACGGTATATTGTTATTCGGAAGAAGAACGGATTGCCGCAATCGAACGGTTAAGCCCCAATCCCGAAATCACACGGTTCAAAGGTTTGGGAGAGATTTCACCCGATGAATTCAAGCACTTTATCGGCAAAGATATGCGTTTGGAGCAAGTTTCCCTCCGCAAGACTGATCTGGTAAAGGAGTTACTGGAGTTCTACATGGGTAAGAACACGATGGAACGTCAGAATTTTATTATAGATAACCTTGTTGTAGAAGAAGATATTGCGTGAGTGAATCACTAAAAAATATGAGAAGAGCGATATTTCCGGGAACCTTTGATCCTTTTACCATCGGTCATTATTCGGTCGTGAAGAGAGCGTTGACTTTTATGGACGAAGTGGTGATCGGCATCGGTATCAATGAGAATAAGAAAACTTGGTTTCCTACAGAGAAACGAGTGGAGATGATCGAGAAACTTTTTGCGGATGATCCCCGGGTAAAGGTCGATGCTTATGATTGTCTGACCATTGACTTTGCCCGAGCTAAGGAGGCGCAGTTCATTGTTCGTGGTATCCGTACCGTACACGATTTTGAATATGAGGAAACTATAGCCGATATCAACCGGAAACTGGCCGGAATAGAAACGATTCTGTTGTTTACGGAGCCGGAACTAACCTCTATCAGTTCTACGATTGTAAGAGAATTGTTGCAGTTTGGCAAAGATGTGACGCCATTCTTGCCTGAAGGAATGAAAATAGACTGACCATGAAATATACTATGTATTTTGCAGGCTTGATTGCCTGCTTTTTTTCTATCGTAGCCGCACAGGCTCAGGAGAGTAAATTTCTGAATTCTCCGGCACGTAAGTTGCAACTGGCGGAATTTGCCATTGCCAATCTTTATGTAGACGAAGTCAATGAGGGAAAGCTGGTGGAAGAAGCTATCGTAAAAATGCTGGAGCAGCTTGATCCTCATTCTACCTATTCTGATTCGGAGGAAGTGAAGAGAATGAACGAGCCGTTGCAGGGAAACTTCGAAGGTATCGGTATACAGTTTAATATGGCGGAGGACACTTTGCTGGTGATACAGCCTGTATCGGGCGGACCGTCCGAAAAAGTCGGTATTCTGGCCGGTGATCGTATCGTCATGGTGGAAGATACGCTGATAGCCGGTGTAAAGATGAGTACCGAGGATATTATGCGTCGTCTCCGTGGTCCTAAAGATTCAAAAGTGAATCTGAAAATACTTCGCCGAGGGGTGAAGGAACTGCTTCCCTTTACGGTGAAAAGGGATAAAATACCTGTTTACAGCTTGGATGCTTCCTATATGATTAAAGATAAGATCGGTTATATTCGTATCAACCGTTTTGCCGCCACTACCCATGAGGAGTTCAAGAAAGCGCTGACCGGGTTGCAGAAGAAAGGAATGAAAGACTTGATTCTTGATTTGCAGGGCAATGGCGGGGGGTATTTGAATGCTGCTATCGATATTGCCAATGAATTTTTGGGTAAAAAGGAACTGATTGTCTATACGGAGGGCCGTCGCAATCCTCGTAGCGAGTTTTTTGCCAAAGGTACGGGCGAGTTTCAGAACGGTCGTCTGATGGTATTGGTTGATGAATTTTCTGCTTCTGCCAGTGAGATTGTGACCGGAGCTGTTCAGGATTGGGACAGAGGAGTTGTTGTGGGCCGGCGCAGTTTTGGTAAAGGCTTGGTGCAGCGTCCCATTGATTTGCCGGACGGTTCGATGATCCGTCTGACGGTGGCCCGCTATTATACGCCTGCCGGACGTTGTATCCAGAAACCTTACGAAAGCATTGAAAAGTATAATGAAGACCTGATAGACCGTTATAATAAAGGAGAAATGATGAGTGAAGACAGCATCCACTTTCCGGATTCACTGAAGTTCAAGACTCATAGGTTGGCCCGTACGGTATATGGTGGCGGAGGGATCATGCCCGATTATTTTGTGCCGATTGATACGACTCTCTATACTAAATACCATCGTCAGTTGCGTGATAAAGGAGCGTTGATGAAAGCTCATTTCCATTTTATTGATGCCCATCGTAAAGAATGGCTGGGCAAATACAAGACTTTCAATGAGTTCTACAAACGTTTTGAAGTGACTCCGGATATGTTGGCACAACTGGTTGCTACCGGCAAGGAGATGGGAGTGGAATATAATGAAGAAGAGTATCAAAAGGCCCTGCCTCTGCTGAGGTTGCAGATGAAAGCATTGATAGCCCGTGATTTATGGGATATGAATGAATATTATCACGTCATTAATGACGCGAATGAAAGTATCAGGAAAGCGCTGGAACTGTTGGAGCAACCGGACTTTGAGGGGCTGCTGTTGAAAAAGCGATAGTCAAGACTTTATATTAACAGCAGGGACGCATAGTTGCACTCCTGCAGTTGTCTGAAAAACTTCTGCTGTGTCTTCTTTTAGGTGTGGAATAATTTTCCAACCATCACTTTATCTGTCTCCCGAACAGCACCTTATTCAGCCATCGGTTCACATACACGTTCACGAAAGCACATCCTACTCCGATAGCGGCTCCTGCCACTACATCACTGGGATAGTGCACCCCTTGGTTCATCCGGGCAAACCCTACTCCGCAAGCCCATACGGCTGAAGGGGCGATAACATACCACTTAGGATAAGTGATGGAGAGTGAGGTGGCTAAAGAAAAAGCTGCCGCAGTGTGTCCTGAAGGGAATGACGGACTATCGGCATCCGGTGCTCCGTATGCATGAATCTTATCCGGATACTTTACAAAAGGCCGGTCACGACCTATTATATGTTTGGCGGCGTATGTAATCCCCACTGCTTCAATCACACTGGTTCCTATGTAAATGGCATCTTTCAGCATCGGCTGGTCTTTTTTTATCAATGCATAGAGTCCCATGGCTGTAGGTATTCCTACGGGTAGAATCACTCCGCTAGCGGACAATCCGCGGCTCAGTCCGTGTACATCCCATCGGTTGATGGTTTTCAACGTGTTGATGTCTATATTCTGTGCGCTGAGGCTGAATGTAAAACAGGCTGTCAGTATAAGAAAAATAATCCTTTGGCGTTTCATTTAGTTTGGCATTTGTTCAGTGCAAAGATAGAATTGAAAATGAAAATATTTATAGTATTGAATAGAAAAACTGTAAATAAATGTTTTAGAGGGCGGTGTATAGTCAATATCATAAGGATAGGCAATTTTCTCGGGGTAATTCCATATATTCACACGAGTGTTATTCCCTAATTTTAGTTTGGTGGTTGTGGGATTCAACCCGCCTCTACAATAAAAGGATGCTGAAGATGGCTTTTAATACACTCTTTTTCTTTTGTTTAAAATACTTATATTTGGCTGTTTAACAAGCTAAATACCCATACATAGGTATTTGACAAGCGCAAATACCTATGTATGGGTATTTTAACAGTGACTAATATTTCCTTAATTTGCAAACAAATATTAAATCTAAAAACTCTATTAGAATGAAATTATCTTTTATTTTAATCTTGATTCTTTTATTTACTGCATGTAAAAACGAATCTGTCGGTTTATTACAAGAATCTAGTATTACTCATGCTTCGGTTACTAAAAATGCAAATACAACGAAACCTCACGGTTTTGAATGGGAAAGTAAGTGTGGAGCTTTGGAAAGAGTAATGCATACTCGTGATGCTCTCAGTGGAAATAGTTATGGTTCTATAGCTTATTATTATAGACCTATAAATGCTTCCAAGACCATAATTCAAACTACACCGGAAGTTGTTGATTCTTTACCACTTCATACATTGAGTACTACATTAAAAGCTTCTATTTCTTTGGCTAATATAGCAAATTTCGAAGAAAAATATTCAGCGTGGAAAAAGACATGGGATAATCCTGATATAGCAATTTACAGTGATCCTAAGAAATATACTCAGTCGGAAAAATATTCTGACTTGCTACAATTGTGCAAAGATTATGGTAAGGCTAGTTGGCCATTATTTGTTGAGAAATTAATTGATGGCGATATGCTTACAATTAATTTAATAGAGGATCTGACTCTTTCGGAAAATAAGAGTTTAATGGATGAAGTTAAATATAGTGCCATAAATGCAAAGTCAGCAACTACTCGTTTGCCGTCTATGTATTCTAATTATGTAAATTATTGTACAAAATTACTAAGGAGTAACAGTATAAACATTCAAAGCTCCATTAGACAAATTAATTGAAATATCATGAGTACAAAGTATTTAGTTTTGCTTTCCTTCTTATTCGTTTCCTTGGCAGCATGCAATGATACGGACAATAAAATAAAGGAAAAGGGTAATCTTTCAGTGTCAGTAAACAATGATATTAAAGTCTTTAATAAAGAAACTGGTGAAATCGTATTAAGCACTTTATCAGTTGAAGATATAAATGGACTTTCAGGGGCGTATTTAACCTTTTATTTGGATGATTTCCCTATTTTTGAATCAATACCTGTTATACCTAAAAGTTCGAGTATTATTCATAATGATTTAGTACTTGCTATAGATGGGGCAAAACTATATTTGCTTGACGGGTATCCTTCATTGGACGTACTTGGTTCCAATAAATCAGAAGCAGAACGATTGAGGAAGGAAAATTTTAATAAAAGAAATACAAGCTGGAACAAATTTATTGATTACTTGCAGGAGGTTGGAAAGATAATGGAATAGAAATATTATTTTATGGGAGTTGTGTCAGCATTTTGACAACGTCATGATGACTCCGATTCAATGCGGATTGTTGTCTGTTTTAGGAGCGGATTGAATTCGCTCCTAAAATCTTCATTATATAAGCAGAGACGAATTTGCCGACTAACATCTCCTTCTGCTATCGGTTTACACGCTTCTAACAGCTTGTTCATATAAATTAATTTATCCTCTCCAAAAAGAAGTAATATTTATGAATTCATAACAAAATGAGTTTGAAAATAACGGCATTTGTTCAGTGCAAAGATAGGAAAATAATGTAATTCGCATTTACCCTTCCCCGAATTAAAGAATAATTTCCATAATTCCTTGTATTATCGCTAGAATTCCTTTACTTTTGCATCGTGAATACACAGCTTTTAACAGAATTTTTAGTTCTAACAATTAAATAATTTAAATTCAATCATTTATGTGGTTAAGTAATTCATCTATTGGAAGGAAAGTGGTGATGAGTGTCACAGGTATCGCCCTTGTCCTGTTTCTGACGTTTCACATGGCGATGAACCTTGTTGCGCTCTTCTCGGAAGATGCTTACAACATGATTTGTGAATTCTTGGGAGCTAACTGGTACGCGTTGGTTGCAACTGCCGGGCTGGCTGCTCTGTTTGTAATTCACATCATCTACGCTTTCTGGTTGACCATGCAGAACCGTGCAGCTCGCGGTAGCGAACGTTATGCAGTGAACGTTAAACCTAAAACTGTGGAATGGGCATCTCAGAACATGCTTGTCCTGGGTATTGTTGTCATTGCCGGATTGGCTCTTCATTTTGCCAATTTCTGGTACAAAATGCAGTTTGCCGAAATTATCGGTGTTCATGATTTGGGCGCATTCGGTCCTACAGACGGTGCCGCTTACATTCGTGAAACATTCGGATGCCCTGTATTTACAGTGCTTTACCTCATTTGGTTAGCAGCTTTGTGGTTCCACCTGACTCACGGATTCTGGAGTGCTTTGCAGACTTTGGGCTGGAGCAATAAAATCTGGTTCGAGCGTTGGAAGACTATTGGTAACATCTACTCTACTTTGGTAGTTCTTGGTTTTGCAGCAGTAGTCGTTATCTACTTCGTGAAATCACTCGCTTGTGGTGCTTGCTAATCGTAAATTGTAAATGATAAAATTGTAAATGAATATGGCTACTATAGATTCTAAAATTCCTGAAGGCGCTTTAGCCGAGAAATGGACCAATTATAAAGCTCATCAAAAATTGGTAAACCCTGCCAACAAACGTCGTCTTGACATTATTGTGGTAGGTACCGGTTTGGCAGGTGCTTCGGCTGCTGCTTCACTGGGTGCTCTGGGTTTCAAGGTATTAAACTTCTGTATCCAGGACTCTCCCCGTCGTGCACACTCTATTGCTGCACAGGGAGGTATCAATGCTGCTAAGAATTATCAAAATGATGGTGACTCTGTTTACCGTCTTTTCTACGATACAATCAAAGGTGGTGACTACCGTGCACGCGAAGCTAACGTTTATCGTCTGGCCGAAGTGTCAAATGCTATCATCGACCAGTGCGTAGCTCAAGGTGTTCCTTTCGCTCGCGAATACGGTGGTTTGCTGGATAACCGTTCATTCGGTGGTGCTCAGGTATCACGTACATTCTATGCCCGCGGTCAAACCGGACAGCAGTTGTTGCTGGGTGCTTATTCTGCATTGAGCCGTGAAGTTCAGCGTGGTAACGTGAAGTTGTACACTCGTTATGAGATGTTGGACGTTGTGCTGATTAAGGATAACGAAGGTGTGGAACGCGCCCGTGGTATCATCGCCCGTAATTTGGTTACAGGTAAGATTGAACGTTTCGCTGCCCATGCGGTAGTTATCGGTACCGGCGGTTATGGTAATACTTACTTCTTGTCTACCAACGCTATGGCGTCAAATGGTTCGGCTGCTATGCAGGTTTACCGCAAAGGTGCTTACTTTGCCAATCCTTGCTTTGCACAGATCCACCCGACCTGTATCCCTGTACACGGTGACAAGCAGTCTAAACTGACTTTGATGTCCGAGTCATTGCGTAATGACGGACGTATCTGGGTTCCGAAAAAGCTGGAAGATGCCAAGGCATTGCAGGCAGGAACTAAGAAACCGACCGATATTCCTGATGCAGACCGTGACTTCTACTTGGAACGCCGTTATCCGGCATTCGGTAACCTGGTTCCCCGTGACGTTGCTTCACGTGCTGCGAAAGAACGTTGCGACGCCGGTTTCGGTGTGAACAACACAGGTCTGGCCGTATTCCTTGACTTTAAATACGCTATCGACCGTCTGGGTGAAGATGTAGTTCGTGCCCGTTACGGTAACTTGTTCGATATGTACGAAGAAATCACTGACGAAAATCCGTACAAGACTCCGATGATGATATTCCCGGCTATCCACTATACGATGGGTGGTATCTGGGTTGACTATGAACTGATGACTTCTATCAAGGGCTTGTATGCTATCGGTGAAGCTAACTTCTCTGACCACGGTGCAAACCGTTTGGGTGCATCTGCATTGATGCAGGGATTGGCTGACGGTTACTTCGTATTGCCTTATACTATCCAGAACTATTTGTCAGACCAGATTCAGGTTCCCCGTTTCTCGACAGACCTTCCTGAATTTGTGGCTGCCGAAAAGGCTGTAAACGATAAGATCCAGAAACTGATGAATATCAAGGGTCATCGTTCGGTAGACTCTATTCACAAGGAACTGGGTCACATCATGTGGGACTTCGTAGGTATGGGACGTACCAAGGAATCTTTGACTACTGCTCTGGCTAAACTGAAAGAAGTAAGAAAGACCTTCTGGAGCGACCTTCGCATTCCGGGTGAAGCTAATGAATTGAATGTGGAACTTGAAAAGGCAATCCGCTTGGCTGATTTCATCGAAATCGGTGAGCTGATGGCTTACGATGCATTGAACCGTGAGGAATCTTGTGGTGGTCACTTCCGTGAAGAACACCAGACTCCGGAGGGTGAAGCGCTTCGTCACGATGACAAGTTCTCGTATGTAGCTTGCTGGAAATACACAGGTGAAGGAAAAGAACCCGAATTGATCAAGGAAGATTTGAACTATCAGTTCGTTAAGGTTCAAACTCGTAACTATAAGTCTTAATTATTAATTGTATAGAAATCATGGATAAAAATATAAGTTTCACACTGAAAGTTTGGCGTCAGAAAGGTCCTAAGGATAAAGGACATTTTGATACCTTCCAAATGAAAGATATTCCGGGTGATACCTCATTCCTGGAAATGATGGATATCTTGAACGAGCAGCTTATCAATGAAGGTAAAGAACCTATCGTATTCGACCACGACTGTCGTGAAGGTATCTGCGGTATGTGCTCTATGTATATCAACGGACATCCTCACGGACCTGCTACAGGTGCTACTACCTGCCAGATTTATATGCGTCGTTTCAAAGACGGTGACACCATTACTGTTGAGCCTTGGCGTTCTGCCGGTTTCCCGGTAATCCGCGACTTGATGGTAGACCGCAGCGCATACGACAAGATTATGCAGGCGGGTGGTTACGTGTCAATCAATACCGGTGGTATTCCTGACGCTAACGCAATTCCTATTGCAAAACCTATTGCCGATGAGGCTATGGATGCTGCTGCATGTATCGGTTGTGGTGCTTGTGTTGCTGCATGTAAGAATGGTTCTGCTATGTTGTTTGTTTCTGCAAAGGTCAGCCAGTTGGCACTGTTACCTCAAGGTAAAGTGGAAGCTGCACGCCGTGCGAAAGCTATGTTGAGCAAAATGGATGAATTGGGCTTTGGTAACTGTACAAACACTCGTGCTTGTGAGGCAGAATGTCCGAAGCTGGTTTCTATCAGCAACATTGCTCGTTTGAACCGTGAATTTATTGCTGCGAAGCTGAAAGACTAATTACGGTTAGTTTTACTTGATATTTGAGAGTGCCCTGCCTTTTGGCGGGGCATTTTTTTTATAATTATGTATTGGGTGAAGTTTCTTCCTTTTCTTTTTTACGGATGTTTCTGGGAGAGTCGCCAAAGGACTTCTTACAGAAGTTGGAAAAATGTGAGAGAGATTCAAATCCATGTCCAAAGCAGATTTCGGAGATGGAAGCATCTGTATAGCGCAATTGGTAAAGGATACTTTCTTTGCGCTGTTTCATCATCCATTCATAGGCCGGTTCGTTGAAGATGGCTTTGAAAATGCGGCGGAAGGTGGTGACGCTGTAGCCGCCCAGTTGTGCGAACTCCTCTACGGACTTTATTTGTTTGTGGTGCTTTAATATGAAATATTCAAAACTGCTGGTGTATTGGGATAGGCTGTGTACAACAGGAGATAGCTCATAGTCTGTGTAATAGTGCGCCAACAGATAATAAAGTTCTTTACGCTTGAATTCGAGCAGCTCTTTACAAATTTTGTCTGCATTCAGATAGGAAGCAACCCCTTCAAGGAAAAGCTTTATTTCGGGCTTTATTTTCAGTGGCTCGGAGATGAGTGGCGGAGGCACGTTTTTCAATATATAGGTATAGCGGTCATAGCAGAAGGCTTTAGGGTCATCAAATGTGTACAGAATACCTTCCGAGTCTGTCATGGCCAGTATTTCCACTTTTGATGCGATAGCTTGCAGCACAAATTCTCCGGAATTGATGATGGTTCCGGCATATTCTTCACTATTGATTAATATTTGACCTTTGAGTAAGAAAAATAAAATATTGGTTTCACACTTATGTGGGGGTAAGTGGAAACCTTTTTTGTTATGTGTGTAATGGATGCTGTTCTCCACTGCTTTAGGGCATTGGGTACAATCCATCCTTTCATTACAGGGCAGACCAGACATATATAGATGTTAGAAACGCTTGTGTTCTTTTGGTTGATTTGACAAATGTAGGTCAAATATGGATAATTTGCAATAAGTTTCAGGAAAAAGACCGAAGAATCCTGTTTCCACTTGTTTGTCTTCTGCCGTTACGGAAAACGATAGCCTGTGGGCGTGAGCATAGAGGGCTAAATTTGTGTGGCCAAACACAAAGAAGTTACAATTGTTGGGAAAGTAGCAGAAAGAAAGTATCTTTGTGTGTATCCATGGGGAGGTATACCGGCTAAAACAGCATAGATTATGGAATGTGTAGTATCATCCTCCAATTTCTCCGGTATCATTGGCGAGCTGCATAACTATCGCATATACTTTTTGAGGACGGTTGATTGACAACAGGTAAAAATGCTCCGCAAATGAAATCGCAAATCATGGTGGGGATGATACGGTGTTTCATTGCGGAGCAGGAAATTGTTATGTTCTTATCAGGAAATTATAATTGGCCTGACAAATGGATGTGATTTATTTATTGGGCTCAATTGGGCTAGGTTGGGGATCTTCATTTGTCCACCCATCCGCTTGGGCTGTAAATGTTAATTCTTCAGCACCGGCAGGTAATGTTAACGTATAAAGTATTTTTTTGCCTATATCCCATGTTCCGGTTAATGTGGCTTCTTTTGTTCCTTCAAATACTTTGCCATTATCATTAGTCGTGGAATAAGTAACAGTAATCTTGACTGACGATAGATCATTCTGAGGGATTAACATTAATGCATTACTGCTTGTCGCAATTTCGCTTGTTGCTGTACCGTCAATTTCAGAGTAGGTAGCATTATATGTATATTCTTCATTGCCAGTTTGAGCGCTCCATGCACCTTTATCTGCGTTATAAGTATAAGTACCGCTATTTGCAACTCCTGATAATTTTATAGATGTAACATTGTATTTGAATCCTGTGTCTTTACCTTGGAGCTTGAAATTAATCTGAGTTAAAATATGATTGAATGTTAAATCTACACTTCCAACAGAGGTTGCACTATTGGTTTTTGCTTTATCTGTTACACAGGCGGCTAGTAAATCTGTCTGTATCGTCTGAAGAGTATACGTGAAACTCGGGTAAGTACCGGTTGTGGCATAATTTGTAATACCGCCGGCTTCAGGTGAGTAAGCAAAAAATTGTAAATTTTCGGCTATTGGCCAATAATATGGACCATCTGCTACGGACCAGTTAGAGTTAGTACAAGTTGCTTTTTTCCCATTAATAAATGTTGTTGTTAAGCTACCTGCTGTTACTTTGTCCATTGTAATTGTTTTAGTATTATAGGCGTAAAGTATGAAACCTTGGGATTCCAAGTTTTCAGTTGTAGCTTCTGCAGCTCTGGATGACTTCCCAACTACGCTTCGGAAATTAATTTCCGTTTTTTGTGTCGGAGCTTCAATTTCTTCATTCTGTGAGCAACTTGTGATTGCCAGTGCAGCTAAAGCTGCAAATAAAATCTTCTTCATATTCTGTGTGTTTTAAGTTAATAATTCTATGACTCTTTATTTTATATCTTAACCAACCGGTAATTCCACATTCGTTTCATCGTCCCAGTCACTAACGCTCCCATCAAATCCACCGCCACTTTCATCTGGAGGAACCTCTACATCATCCACTACAATTTTCTCGTCATCTGGAAGCTCAATCTCTATCTCGGACTCTTGAGGTTTTTCATCACCTTCTCCCGGCTCGTCTTCAGGAGGTTTTACCGCTTCCGTTATTTCCACTTTCGCTTCTTGTCTGGAACCATCCACCCTTACTATGATCAGATTCAGAAACTGAGTGATATCAGCTCTTGCCTGCGTCAGTTCGGGATGTCCGAAACAGGTGAAACTCCCTTTTATAACCCCATTCCCTTTACCGGTTTCACAATAAATGGGAGCGAAGCGGCATAAGCCGGCTCCTTTACCTAAATGGTAACATTCAGCCATTCCGGAAACACTGCCAATGATCGATGAGACATTTTTCAGCCCCTCTGTCTTTATTGAAAAGATGTAAGTGGTTACCACAGATTTTGGTCTTACCTCTAGTGTCGGTAACTCTTCTCCTTTTCCTATCTCTACATCGTCCAGGGTTGCCACATAAAAATTATCCGGTCCCCATACCATGTTTTCTGTTTCGCTGTTGCCCAATCCCGTGCAGTTTCCTGTACACGCCATTATCGTTTCGTAACTGTCTTCGCCTTTTACTTGCACTACTTCGGTGTCATAATTGTAAATCACTGCCAAGTAATGCCCCGGGGGCACTTTCATTTCTCCGCCTTTTGCCGGCAAGTAAGTATCAATCTTTCTTCCTTGGGCGTCCTTGGGATAGAAAATAACCCGGATTCCTTCCGGCAGACGGCCGGTTACTCCTTCCCAATCCAAACGGATATTTATTCCTGTTACGGGATAATCGTCCAGAATCTCGCGTCGGCTGCATCCCACTAAAGTCAATAGTGAAGATAAAAGTACAAGAGCTACGTACCTTGTCTTTTTCATTTTCTTCCTCTCTTCTTTGTTATCACCCATACCAACGAAATTTTTGCTTTCGTAGGGCCTATAAAGGTGTAATTCCCGCTACTCATCCAAACTAGTGACCCTTCATAGGGAGTGTACTTTTGATATTCCGTGGTCAGGTAGCCTATGCCCAGGCTGAATTCCAATGCCAGATGCCGTGACACTGAAGTGGAATATCCATAAGTGAATCCTGCCGCACCGTAATATTTACCTTGGTAGCCGTCTCCTTTAAACTGAAAGTCGTAGATACCTCCTTCGGCATACAATCCAAAGAAATGTCCGTTCAACCGGTGATGCAGTTCACGGTTGCCCAGCCAGTAGCGGCTTTCTATTCCTCCCGAAATCAGCTGGTAGCAGATTTCTTTGCTACTGTTGGACCACCAGGGGCTTTTATATTCCAGGTTCACTGACCACCGCTTTCCTACAGGAATTTCTATTTCTATATTAGGCGCCAGTGCCAGGTCGTACAATAAATTATTTTTCAGTGCAAGCACTGTGTTGCCGGCTGTCTTGTCTCTTCTTGCTGCCTTTTCTTTGGGCTTTTTTCCCCGTTTTGCTTTTGTCTCTTTTTCCTTTTCTGCCTTTGTTACTGTTTTTTCTGTTTCTGTTATTACTTGTCTCCTTTCCTTTTGTGGGAGTGCTTGCACCGCTATTGGCGCAATGGTCGTTTCCCTGTCAATCGGAATGAATTCAGTTTCTTCTATCATGGCCGCCTGTTCCGTGGAGGAGTTTTTTCCTTCCTTTTCTTCCGGATAAGACAGGCAGACTCTTATTTTTGTCCGTCTGAGCTCCGGTAGCAGCCGGTCGGAAATATATTGATAAGGTATGCCGGCATCCAGATGTTGCAAGAAATCTTGCATTTTTACAGGATTGTCATGGTGATAATCTATCAATGCCAATACATCCTCCCGGTCGGGGACCAGCCTGTCGTCCGTTATCAGTTTCCGTAAGGCATCCCCGTATTCTTCTCCTGTACGGATACAGATTTGGGCGGCATTGACTTGCGGATATTTCCGACATAAGAACGCTTTTACTTCCTCGCTTCTTTTTAGGCCCGGCGCTATGTCCGGTTCTTTTTTTCCGTTATATGAATCCGGTGAAACCAGAATAATGGAATAAAGATGTCTGCTGCGGGCAGGATGGGCAAGCAGGGAATCCAATGTTGCCAGCGTTTTACCGTTTCCTTGGTAATCCTTGTCCGCCTGTCGGGCCTTCAGGTCAAAATAGAGCATCATGTCCAATATGGTATCTCTTGGATTTTCGTACTCTGTCGTCCGGGCATAAGTGCTATTGGTCAGTAGGCACAAAAACACAAATATGCTGAATATAGTAGTGCGTTTTTCCATGGATTACCATTATGTGTGGAGCAAATATAGGTGATAAAATCTGAAAAAAAACGTATTAAATGTTCTATTTTCGGACGTGAAAGGGTTAGTGAAGCGATTGGACAGAATTTGCAAGTTTGGGCAGCCGGATAATGAGAAGGGCAGGGGAGCTTACTTTTATTTGGAGTGAATAATCAGAGGAATACTTTCTTTTTGCTTTTTACTTTCCAATGGACAGAAATGAACGGTCTTATCATATGGATAGGGCAATGTTTCATATTCCTTTTTTAATCCGTGTTTTTCAATCTAATTGTAATGTTGTGTGCGAAAACGGTTGTATTTGTGAAATAATACTAAATGAAAAGCGAAATTGAACTAAATATTTGGAGAAAATGAGTGTAAGTTGTACATTTGTCATGTGATTTTTTTCATAGTATTAGATTTAAGGTTAACAAAGGTTGGAGCAAAGCGTTGCTCCTTTTCCTTTTTTAAGCCCTTCGCTTTTGTTCTTTTCCTGCCTGTCAAGTTTCCTGTCTTTTAAAATATTCAGCTTCTTGTTTTCATCCATCGGATTTTATGTTATCTTTGTGTCAATGTAATTAATTGACAATCTAAATGAAAAGACACGCAAACCTTTTATGCTTGGGAGCTGCTGTTGCATTACTGAATGCCTGCGCTCCGGCTGTGAATGCTCCTGAACCTGTTTTCCCCATTCCTGAAAAGAAACAGGTGGATTGGCAGAAAATGGAGACATACGCTTTCGTACATTTCGGACTGAACACGTTCAATGATCGTGAATGGGGATATGGAGATTCCGATCCTGCTACATTCAATCCTGTCAAACTGGACTGCGAACAATGGGTGAAAACCTTTGTGGCGGCAGGGATGAAAGGAGTTATCCTTACGGCAAAACATCATGACGGATTTTGCCTGTGGCCTACGGGGCTGACCGAATACTGTATCCGTAACACGCCTTATAAAGACGGAAAAGGGGATATAGTGCGTGATCTTTCGGAAGCTTGCAAGAAGTATGGTATAAAATTCGCTGTCTATCTCTCACCGTGGGACAGGCATCAGGCCAATTATGGAACTCCGGAATATGTGGATTATTTCTATCGACAGTTGTACGAGTTGCTGACCAATTATGGCCCGGTGTTTGAAATCTGGTTTGACGGGGCCAATGGCGGTGATGGCTGGTATGGCGGAGCAAAAGATTCCCGTACCATAGACCGGAAGACTTACTATGACTATGCGCGTGCCTATGAAATGATTGACAAGTTTCAGCCGCAGGCTGTTGTATTCTCGGATGGCGGTCCCGGATGCCGCTGGGTAGGTAACGAGAATGGATTTGCCGGAGCGACAAACTGGTCTTTCTTGCGTGCCGGAGAGGTTTATCCGGGATATCCTAAGTATAGGGAACTGCAATACGGTCATGCGGACGGCAATCAGTGGACGGCTGCCGAGTGTGATGTGTCTATCCGTCCGGGCTGGTTTTATCATCCGGAGGAGGACGACCGGGTGAAGACGGTGGAGCAATTGACAGACCTTTATTACCGCAGTGTGGGGCATAATGCGACTTTATTGCTTAATTTCCCCGTAAACCGGGATGGATTGATTCACCCTACAGATTCGGCGAATGCTGTTGATTTTTATAAGAATGTACAGAAACAGTTGGCAAACAATCTGTTGAAAGGTGTTCTTCCGGTAGTTTCCAATGAACGGGGTGGAAAATATACGGCAAAGGCGGTGACGGATGGAGAGTATGATACATATTGGGCTACGGAGGATAGCGTCACATCGGCTGTTATCGAGTTTGAATGGCCGGCCCCGCAGAAGGTAAACCGTATGCTGTTGCAGGAATACATTCCGTTGGGACAGCGTGTACAGTCCTTTGTGGTGGAATATAATAAGGAAGGGGAGTGGCTGCCTGTGAAACTGAATGAAGAGACTACTACAATCGGTTATAAACGTTTGCTTCGTTTTGAGACTGTCACTACGGACAAACTTCGCGTGAACTTTGAGAAATCACGCGCCTGCCTGTGTATCAATAATATAGAGGCTTATTATGCAGGAGAAACCCTTGATGTGTTTACAGCAAAAGCGGAGGAACTGAAAACATATCCGTTTACATTGCCGAAGGTAGATGAAGCGGAAGCCGGAAAATGTGCGGATAAAGATGCCGCCACTACTTGCTTTGTGGATGGCAATACGCTTCTGGTGGATTTAGGTACGGAACAGACTGTTTCTTCTTTCCATTATTTACCCGACCAGAGCGAGTATAACAAAGGACTGATAGCTGCCTATGAGATTTCAGTCGGCACGGAAGCCGGTGCGGTGAACCAGGTGGTGAGCAGCGGGGAATTCTCGAACATCAAGAACAATCCGATTCTCCAATCGGTCTACTTCAGTCCGGTAACAGCCAGATATGTGCTGTTGAAAGCAGTGCGGATGGTGGAAAATGACGGATCGATGGGCTTTGCCGAACTAGGAGTGCAATAACCATGCATCAATATACTCATGTACCCGTTCACGGTACAGCTACCGTATGTCAATGGGTATATGAGTATCTTGATACATGGTTACATTATTAACCGGTACACTCCTCCTGCCAGTGCTCGTATCACCCCTTTCATTTCTAATTCAAACAATAATGCACTCATTCGGTTTACAGGTATGTTGGTGTCTATCACCAATGTGTTGATTTGTAATCCTTCCGACATTTTGCCGAGTCGTTTTACTATTCGTTCCTCTTCCTCGCTTAAATCAGGGAACAATTCCCGTTGTACTGTTTTCTCGGTTTTGGGGCTGCTTTCCCATCCCATGGCCTTCACTAAATCTTCGGCCGATGTGATAAGCACTGCCTGGTTTTTTCTTATCAGATTGTTGCAGCCTATGGAATATTCGTCGTTGCATCGTCCCGGAAAGGCAAAACAGTCCCGGTGATAACTTTCCGCCAGTTCGGCGGTGATGAGGGCTCCCCCTTTGGCGGCGGATTCGATAACGACGGTGGCGTCACTCATACCTGCCACAATGCGGTTTCGTTTCACGAAATTCTGCCTGTCGGGATTGGTTCCGCTTGTAAATTCGGTCAGCAAACCTCCCTGTTCCAACATGCTGACGGCTGTCTTCCGATGTTCGGCAGGATAAATACGGTCCAGTCCGTGTGCCAGCACGCCTATGGTCTTGAAATGATTCTGCAGGGCGGCGCGATGCGCATGGATATCAATGCCATAAGCCAGCCCGCTCACTATCAAGGCGTTTGGGCACAATACCGACAAGTCGGCAAGGAAACGGGTGCAGATATCCTGTCCGTAGGGGGTGGCATGACGGGTTCCTACCATATTGATGACATGCAGTGCATTTAGATCGGCATTTCCCCGGTAAAATAAAGCTAGCGGAGCATCATCACATTCACGCAAACGGCCGGGATAACCTTCATCATTTAAGGTGAGGCAGCGGATATGATTTTTCTCACAGAAAGTAAGTTCCTGCTCTGCACGCCGGAAAGCTTCGGAGTTATTCAACGCAGTAATGATCTTTTCGCTTACTCCGGGGACCAGTTGTGACAGCTCTTTGCGGTGTTCGAAAACACGGGTGGCGCTTCCCAGACTGCTCACCAGTCTGAATGCGCCTGTCGGTCCCAATCCCGGTATCCGGGTCAGGGCCAGGCTGCAAATTTGTTCGTCTTGTGTCATTCGCTCAGATAGGGGGCGAAAGTCTCGTCAAATAGAGCGCTGTCCCCTAATCTGCCGTTTACCACGCATACTGATTCTACAGTGGCCTTGACAGTCACTTTCATGTCGGGCAGACGGAAAATGTCCTGATAGAACACATATTTAATACCTTCTTTTTTCAGATAGAGCTTGGACACGAATTCGTCACCGCTGCGCAGCGGAGTTTTGAACGCCATGGTGAGCCTCGCCACTACCGGGTCCACTCCTTCTTCGTGCAAGCGTGCGAAACTGATGCCCACCGATGTGAGAAACTCATGGCGCGTATGTTCCAGATAATGTTGATAGTTGGCATTGTTCACAATACCCTGCAGGTCGCATTCATAATCGCGTACCTTCATCTTCAGTTCATAAATATACTTTTCCATAAGGCAAAGGTATAAGAAAAATGTGTTACTTTGCAGATAAACTTAAAAAAAGAAACAAATGAAACTGTACGCTGCCCCTTTGCAAGGTTTTACGGAAGCCCCCTGGAGAAATCTTCATCAGGAAGTTTTTGGTGGGATAGATGCTTATTATACCCCCTTTGTGCGGATGGAGAAAGGAGAGTTCCGTAACAAGGATGTACGGGAGATCGCTTCTGAAAACAATACTGTGTCCCGGCTGATTCCCCAGCTTATCGCTTCCACTCCTGCCGAACTGGAACGGCTGGCCGGTTTGTTTATAGAGAAAGGGTACAAGGAAGCGGATATCAATATGGGTTGTCCTTTTCCCCTGATGACAGGGAAACATAAGGGTTCGGGCATTTTGCCGTATCCGGCCGAGGTGGAAGCTTTATTGAAAGAGCTGGTGCACTATCCGGAACTGGGTTTCTCCGTCAAGATGAGATTGGGATGGGAGTGTGCGGATGAATGGCGGCCGTTGTTGCCTTTGTTGAACGCTGCCCCCTTGCGGCGGATCGTTCTGCATCCTCGTATCGGGAAGCAACAGTACAAAGGAGAGGTGGACTTGGCTGCGTTCACCGCTTTCTATGAGGAGTGCGCCCATCCGTTGGTGTATAACGGTGACTTGCTGACGGTGGAAGATATCCGGAAGGTGGACGAGGAGTTTCCCCGCCTGGAGGGCGTCATGCTGGGACGCGGGTTGCTGGCCAATCCTGCTTTGGCTTGGGAATATGCAAACGGAACCGTTTTTTCTCCCGATGAGCTGCATGAAAAGGTGAAGGCGCTTCACGCACGCCTTCTTCAATATTATGAAGCCCATTTACAGGGAGAGGCGCAATTGCTGAGTAAAATGAAGCCTTATTGGGAATACCTGCTGCCCGATGCGGACCGGAAGATAAAGAAAGCGATAAAGAAGGCTACAACGATGGATAAGTATTTGACGGCGGTGAACCAGCTGTAATGATTGAAAAGGGGCTTCGGTACATGAAAACCGGAGTGTCTCTTCAGTTCATTCAGCCGGTCTAACTGCTTGTAAAATAGGGAAGTATCCTGATAGGAGAACCTTCAGCTTCCTGTCAGTTACTTCCAGCCCATATTTTTGTTCCTACCTGTTAGATGAGAGGTGCGTCCGTCATGCCTGTATTTTAAGAAATACTTAGCTGTCTTTTCTTGGAGCATATCCTTTATCTTCCTTGTTATGTATCCAGTTGCTTCCGTAAGCATTCGGCCTCGTGCGTGTTTTTTCCCCCTCTTTTCCTTCCTACCTTTGTGGCTTCATTATAATCTTAATCCATTATGTG
>ERZ507587.64-NODE-64-length-44764-cov-7.95835_pt1 | contig 44764 bp, 38 predicted proteins | sample MGYA00512412_ERZ507587 | MGnify/ENA metagenome assembly ERZ507587
AGTGCGCGATCAGGGGTTCGAACCCTGGACACCCTGATTAAGAGTCAGGTGCTCTGCCAGCTGAGCTAATCGCGCATTTTTAAGTTGTTTGTTTTGTGTCTTTCCTTAAGACAAGAGTTATTATATAATAGGAGTATTAAAAAAGCAAGTACTTTTTTTAATTTTTTTAAATTTTTTTAAAAGCATATTTGAAAGGAACAATTTAACATGAACGTAGAAGAAAGATTACTAAAATATGTCAGCTACTGGACAACCTCCGATGAATCCTGCAGTGACATTCCAAGCAGTGAGCGTGAGTTCACGCTTGCAAAAACCTTAAAGCAGGAACTGGAAACCCTCGGTCTTACCAATATACTCCTCACCGATCACTGCTATGTATATGCCAAGCTTCCTGCCACACCGGGCATGGAAAACTGTAAATCCATCGGCTTTATCGCCCATATGGATACCGCCCCGGATTTTTCCGGAAAAGATGTCAGACCACAGATCATTCCCGATTATGATGGCGGGGATGTCTTATTAAAAGGAAGTCAGGATGTCTTAAAGGTAAGTGATTTTCCATCCCTTGCCTCTTTAAAAGGAAGAACCCTGATCACGACAGACGGTACCACACTTCTGGGTGCTGATGACAAGGCAGGTGTTGCCGAAATCATGACAGCCGTGGAAGAACTGATTGCAGAAGGTACACCACACGGGGATGTCTGGATCGGCTTTACGCCGGATGAAGAAGTCGGTGCCGGTGCAGATCTGTTTGACCTTTCGATCTTTCAGGCTGATTACGCGTATACGGTAGATGGCGATTACGAGGGCGAAGTGGCTTATGAAAATTTCAATGCTGCAAGTGCCGTCTTTCATATAAAGGGTGTGAATGTCCATCCGGGCGAAGCAAAAGACATTATGGTCAATGCGGCACTGGTGGGATGTGAAATTGTTTCCCGGCTTCCGGAAGCGGAAACGCCGGCACACACCAGCGGCCGGGAAGGATTCTATCATCTGACCGATATGTCCGGAGATGTGGCTTCCGCCACCCTTTCCTTTATCATTCGTGACCATGACAAAACTACATTTGAGAAACGGCTGCAGAATCTGCGTGACGTTGCACAATCCATGAATCAGAAATATGGACCAGAAACCGTCACGCTCGACATCGAACATTCGTATGAGAATATGCTCTCTGTCATTGAAGATAAAATGGAAATCGTGGATCTGGCAAAACAGGCAATTGCCTCCGAAGGTCTGACACCGCTCTCCCGTCCGATCCGTGGCGGTACAGATGGCGCAAGACTGTCCTTTATGGGATTGCCGTGCCCGAATCTCGGCACTGGTGGCTATGGTTTTCACGGACCATACGAACACATCTCTGTGGAAGGCATGCAGACAGCTGTCCGCATTTTAAAAAATATTGCCACCCATCCCATTCGCAAATAAATGAATCTGCAAAAAACCGTCCGCAGTCTGATGAATCTCAGATTTCGGACGGTTTTGTTATTATTTATGAAGTTTTAGTTTCCCTGCATATTTGCGGATTTTGCCAGTGCAGGTTTCTGAAACATCCGAAACAGACCAATCTGTTCCAGCGCCTTCGTAATAGCGAAAAAGATCACCGAATCTATCGGCCACATAATCAGATTCTTCAGTGCACGCGCCGGAAGAATCACCATAAATGCCTGTCCATATAACACGGTCAGACAAAGCGTTGTCAGAATCACATTACAGATCAGCATAACTACAAATTTCGCTGCCAATACGCGCCATATGGTAAGCTTTTTCTTGTAAAAAAAGCAGCCGTACAGGATTCCTGCCAAAATGACAACCAGTGTCAACTGCGGGCAAAATGGTCCGGTCGGTTTCATCATATACTTGATGATATCCAACGCACCATGAAAGATTCCTCCAACTACCGGTCCAAACAGATAATCAATGATACCATTTGGAATACCAGAAAAGCCGATACGGATAAACTGTCCATATTCAATGGAGAAAAATCCTAGAATCACAGCAACTGCGGCAAGCATTGCCATGGTAGTGATGGTTCTTACCGCTTTTAATTCACGGAAAGAATCGGTGAACAAAGTAACGAATTTTTTCATAAAAAAATTACCTCCTTTGCAGACCTCACCGTACTACAACTGGAGATAATATTATCTTCGGATGCAGCGGGATGCGACTCATGTACCGCAAGATTCTCTTTTCGTCCGGGTGACAACTCCCTGTTCATCCGGCACTTAACGCACATGTGTCTACTCTGCTTTAAACTATTAAATTGCAACGACCTAAGTATAACACAATGGAAAAGAAATGCAACTATTTTTTTTCATTGTATGGCATTTTTATAGCAAAACGCCATCTGTCACACGTTTTTACGTGGAACAGATGGCGTCCGTTGCCTGTTATTTTATTCTTTTCAGGTTCCCATACTTGCAAACAGGGCAGCTATCTCATCCGGGCTTAATGCCTTATTGGGATCTGCCGGTTCTTCCGGCTGAAGAGGTGCTTCTTTTACGGCTTCCGGCTCTTCAATCGGCTCGGGAATATCCTCCGGTTCCACCGTTTCTTCGACAGGTTCCCCGGCTTTATCCGCATTGTCGTCATTGCCCATATTTGCAAACAGGGCAGCTATTTCATCCGGGCTCATGGCGCGGTTTGGATCGGACAGATCCGGCATCGGCGAAAGTTCTTCCTCCGGCAGGTTCTCATCATTCGCTTCCTCAACGATCGCATCCTCCGGAATCGGGTCCGGTTCTACCAGTTCTTCTGCTTCCTCAATGGATTCTTCCGGGTCCGGCGGGATAATCTCATCCGCTGCCATGACCGGAGGCTCTTCCTCCGGCTCAAAACTCTCCCCTTCCGGTATATCCGGCAGAATCTCCGGGTCCGGCTCCATACTTTCTTCCGGCTCCGGTGAAATCTCCGGCTCCGGTTCCATACTTTCTTCCGGCTCCGGTGAGATCTCAGGCTCCGGCTCCATACTTTCTTCCAGATCCGGCGAAATCTCAGGCTCCGGCTCCATACTTTCTTCCAGATCCGGCGAAATCTCAGGCTCTGGCTCCATACTTTCTTCCGGCTCTGGTGAGATCTCCGGCTCTGCCGGTATTTCTTCCACATGATTCTGTGGTGCCGGCTGTGGCACTACAGGTGCTGCCACAGGTACAGAAACCTGCGGCTGGGAAACAACCACTTTCTGACTGTTCATAATGGTCTGGTTCAGGCGCAGCTCCATATCCTTTATTGCCAGAATGATTTCCTGCAGTTTTGCAACCGTCTCTTTGTCCTGTGCATGGTCATGGACTTCCTCATCCTTTGGTGCCGGAGATTTCTCGTCCTTATATGCAGAAAGAATCTCTTCTTTATAAGCGCCTGCAACCGTACCTAACCCGTCTATTCCCTGCTGGAACGTTGTAAACTGGTCCATCAGCTGTTCATATGAATTCATCAATGCCTCTGTATTCTCATGGGAACGCTTGATAATTACTTTTGCGATTCCCTTCTGTGCATTGACAATTTCCTCTGTCGGAATCTTAGAAGCTTCTTCAATATATGCAAGCTTGACGGATATTTCCTCAAAATATTTTTTCAGCATAAGATACGATGCCTTTTCGGATTTGAAAATGCTCTCATACTGTTCTTCTCTCCGGGTATATTTTGTCTCATATACTGAGATAATCCCGTTTATTGCCACATAAAGGCAAATCAGATCTGCTACAGCCAAAACAGCCAGAACAATAAACATTTTCGGGAAATTGACCATGGCATACAACTCTGCCATAAAAATAAACGCAAACAAAAGTATCCCGAAAATCATCTGCATCCTTGCTTTCGAATCTTTATTCTTCATATGATACCGCTCCTTCCATGAGCCCGCTATTCTAACCACTATGCAAAATAAGCTCTAGTATGTTATATTTTACCATATTGTGTCGATTCTCACAAGGTTTGTTGTTTATTTCTGCCTTCTATAATACGTCATTTACAATCTGCTCTGCTGTCAGATGATTCTCTTTTAATACCTCATTTACATCATACCGGTCAAGGAATTCTTTTTTCAATCCGTAATTATAGACTTTCATATCACTGCTTCCATAAAATCTTGCGATTTTTTCTCCGAAACCACCATTCAGGATGCCATCTTCCAGTGTAACTACCGTGTCATGGTCTGCCTTCAGCTTCTCCAGCAGTCCCTTATCCAGTCCGGTAATATAATACGGGTTGATTACCGTTGCATGAATACCTTTTTTCTCCAGCATTTCTGCGGTCTGCAGTGCCAGGGAATAAAATGTTCCGAGTCCGATCAGTGCAATTTTGCTTCCCTTTTCCGTTACCTCATAGGTGTTGAGCTGGCTCCAGTCTTTTGTGACTTCTCTGCCATCCGAAATCATATCTCCGCCCGGAAGTTTGATCGCAACCGGCATTTCCTTCTGCTCCACACTCCAGTCAAGCATTGACAGATATTCTTCCTTTGTTGTCGGTGCCAGATAAACCAGTCCCGGGATATTGGAAAGCATCGGAATATCCTGCAGTCCCAGATGGGTAACATCCGTCATGCCAAATACCGATCCCGTATACACAACAATCGTTGCCGGATTCCCATCAATACACAGATCCTGTGAAATCTGGTCATACGTCCTCTGGATAAAGCTGGAATACACACCGTATACCGGCTTTCCGCCACCTTTGGCAATTCCGGAAGCAAGTGCTACCGCTGTCTCCTCCGCGATTCCCACATCTACAAACTGCCGGCCGGCCTGTTTCCTTTTCTCCTGCGTAAATCCGAGAATCGTCGGGGTTCCGGATGTAATTGTAACAACTGTCGGATCCTTTTTCATCTTTTCAATCAGATATTCACAGGTCACCGAAGAATAATCTTCCACTTCCGGAAAATGGGATTTTCCGGTCTCAATATCAAATGGAAGATGCCAGTGCCATTCTTCCTTATGCTCTTCTGCCGGTTTATAACCTTTTCCCTTTAATGTATTAATGTGGACGACAACCGGTTTCTTACTGTCTTTTACCTGTTTGAAAGCCCCGATCAGCTCCCTTAGGTCATTTCCATGATCCACATAGACATAATCTAGTCCCATGGCTTTAAATAAATTGCACTCTGCCTGTCCGTTTGTCTCGCGGAGTAATTTCAGATTTGAATAAAGTCCTCCATGATTTTCTGCAATTGACATATCATTGTCATTTACTACAATGATCATGTTGCTGTCTAATTCTGCCGCAAAATCCATTCCTTCTAAGGCTTCTCCTCCGCTTAAAGAACCGTCTCCGATAATTGCGATCACATTTGCACTTTCCCCACGAAGATCCCTTGCCTTTGCCAGACCGCATGCCAGACTGACGGATGTAGAGGTATGTCCGACCGTAAAATGGTCATGTTCACTTTCCTGTGGACAGCTGTATCCCGTCACGTCGTCGTAATGTTCTTCATATAAATAGGCATCTTTTCGACCGGTCAGCATCTTGTGCGGATAGGTCTGATGGGAAACATCAAATACCATTTTGTCCTTTGGGGACTCAAAAACATAATGCAGTGCAATGATTGCCTCTACCATGCCAAAATTCGGGCCAAAATGCCCGCCGTGAATACTTGCCCTCTTTAATAATGCATGACGCATTTCTTCTGCGAGAGCTGTCATCTCTTCTATATTTAATTTCTTCACATCTTCCGGTCCGTTAATCTTTTCGATATACATATAATAAATTCTCCTTCCGATTTTATCTATCATAATATACCACTTAAAGTTAACTTTAAGTCAAGTATTTTTTATTTAATTTTCAACTTTTTGCTTCAAACCCTCAATTGCCTGAGCCACTATACCTGCGTTCTTAAAAAGATGTAAATATTGTAATGATAAAAGGGGCAAAAGGTATCATTTCATGCAATTTTTATGTCATTCGCATTTCTTGCGATCCGCTTGTTGTTCCGATATAATTATGCTATGATTGTGCTTTGCTTGGAGGAAACCATTTTGAGCGAATATTATAAGTTTTTTCAAAATAAAAAATGTGAATATTTTCCATGCCATAAAGGAATTCCGGAGGAGGACTTTAACTGTCTGTTTTGTTATTGTCCCCTCTATACACTCGGGAAATCCTGTGGTGGAAACTGTGAATATTTAAAAAATGGTATCAAATCCTGCATAAACTGTGGCTTTCCCCATCACCGAAAGAACTATGATAAGGTCACGGGCCGCTTTCAGGAAATTGCAGCCGTTATGGCAGCTTCCGATAAGGAGGATGCATCCCATGAAATGTAAACTTACTCCCGGATTATCCTCCGGTGACTGGAACGAATTTTGCAGCCGTTTCCATTTCCCTCCAGATGACCTGCCTCATATTCAGGCAATTTATACGGCACTTCTTCCCCTGGTTGAATCCTATGCGTATTACTCTCTGGATCAGGATTTAGACTGGGTTTCTCTGCCTCACTATGCCTATGGGTTTGTGACGCTTGGAAACGGAGTGGATGAACTGTCGGAATTATATCTGAACCATGAACAGATCCAGGAGGCTTACATTGTGGACTGCATCAGCCTGATGCTTTTGTCAAAGGCTTATGAAGAGTTTGCACATGTGGTAGAACGTCAGAGCCGCCTGTATCTTGCAGAATTATCTTTTCTGGGAGATACCTATTCCCTTGACCTGCTCCCACAGATTTATGGGCGGCTTGCCCCGGATGGTATCCAGCTTACCGAGGGGCAGATGCTCCGGCCGCTTAAGACAGCAACGCTGATCCTGCATCTGGATACAACAACACACGCCAATCTCAAGCAATTGTGTAATACGTGCGCAAACTGCCGGAATTTTTCCTGCCCGTCGAGAAAGGTCACGGCTCCGCATTTGCCGCATACTTATGGGGCCATGCAGATATTCCATACAAAATAATTATTTTTCAATAGAATGATAAGGTTAAATTTGACATCCGGGGTCTCTTCCGGCTGTGTGGAAACCCAGTAAGGATGTTGGATATAATCGCATGATGCAGGTTGTTGCTGTATTTGTAGATTGTTTTCCCTTTATCCGTGGTTCCCATTTTGTCGATCCAGTATGGGTAGTAGTCCAGCTGGTCTTTGGGAGCTTTGCCAGAGTCCGCATATTTTTTCTTTGCTTTTTACATCTTCCGGATCACTGGTGGACGCTACTGGAGAAGAATCCTCATTTTTATTATCTTTTTTCCCACCGTAATACAGTGTCCCTTTCTTATTAACCTCATTCAGGTCATAGGTAACCACCGATACCCCGATAACGCCGGGTTCATAAACGGTTGGATTATTCCCACTCCCACAAGTTTACCTCTGAACAGTAACCTTATTTTATGCCGGTATCCAACAAAGATCTTTAAATCATTGACAAAAAAATTGCGCAATGGTATTATGAAAATACAAAAAGCAATACCGTGTAGGCGGTTTGCCAAAGTTAGTTTTAAAAATAACCGGTCTTTGGTAGGGGCGGTTATTTTTTATGGTTAGAAAAGATCATTACGATCAGATTGATAATAGCAACAATCAGTATGCAAAACTGAAAATATTGTTCCCCACACATGACTTTGATTTTGTGTTTACTCCTTTACAGATTTCTTGAAAAGATGGAGAAATTAAATTTTCTTCCATATATTTTACAATATACTCATACATTTCTCTTTCTTTATCCGTAAGTTCATTGCTTAGCAGCTTAGCTTTTCTCCCATTTGCTACCTCCCTATATGCCTATACAATAAAACATGTGTTCGATTATATCAAATAAAAATTATTGCCAAACCATCCTCAACTGTCCGACCTGCTCCTCCACAATCCGCCCCAACCTCTGCTTCATGACTCTCTGCACAATCTGCCGCCTCCGGTAAAAACAATTCCGGCTGATTTGGAAAATTCCGTAGTGCACATTCACTTTATTTCTTGTGTATTTTTGTGTATTTTAGTTGACTTTTGTGTAATATTGTGTATGATATAATTAAAGGAGGTACATAATGAATCCAAGGCAACAAACGATTAAACAACTCAGTGCTTCCGGTTATGAATTGAAACGCCACGGTGCTAATCACGACATTTACTACAATCCGCAGACACACAGCACCGTACCTGTCAAACGACACGATTTCAATGAAAACGACATGAAGTACATCTTCAAGGAAGCCAATATTAGCAGGATGCATTAAATATGTTTCCTGCTTCCAAATAGGAGGGTTACTATGAAATATATTTATACAGCTTTGTTTACACCTATCGAGGACGGATCTGGATACTACGCAAAAGTCCCTGATCTTCCTGGATGCATCACTACTGGCAATAGTCTTTCTGATGCAATTGACCAAATTACCGATGCAATGAGCGCATGGCTTGTTGTTGCAGAGGATGAAGGCGAACCGATTGCTCCTCCATCACCACAGGAAAAATTAAGTGTTGATGCCGGCACAATCTGTTCCCTGATTTCCGCAGATACCATTGAATATCGTGCCCAGACAGATACTCGCGCCGTTCGAAAAAATGTTTCTCTTCCAAGTTGGATGGTCCGTCTTGCTGACAAGCGCGGAATCAACTGCTCACAAGTCCTTCAGGATGCCTTACGAACACTTCTTGATAACTCCACTATCGCACATACTCATTAACATTATCCCTTAAAAACCAGTTATCTATATGGGTAACTGGTTTTCTCATAAAACAAAAAATGCCTCTCCATCAACCATAACACGGTTATTTATTGTCTTGAAATCCGGAGCATCCCTGCCTATAACCATAAATATAAAAACGAGCAGCAAAACCGGATTTACACCAGTCTGCTACTCGTTTGATGATTATAATATTTTCTTTTCTTGTGCCATTGCAACCAGTTATCGGACAAATGGCAGGAACGTAATGCTATACTTTATTTTCCAAACCGGCTGATTTCTTTCGCATATGATATTTCCGTTTTTCCTCATACATTTTCTCATCCATATGCATTAAAAAAGTTTCTGCATCATCTTCTGTCCCAAATTCCGTGTATCCCATGGAAACACTTAAACGAAACGGTTCTATCCCGGATTCATTAAACCGGGACAGATTATGGTTAATCTCCTCCATTGTCGCTAAGACACGCTCCGTATCAACACCTGACAGCAGCACAATAAACTCATCTCCCGCATACCGGATTGCCATACCATCATCCGGTATGGATCTGATGAGTATATTTCCCAACGTACAAATAGCCTTATCGCCCGTACTATGACCTAAATTGTCATTAATACACTTGAAATCGTTTACATCCATCATGATTCCATATAAGGATTTATGGCTTGCAATTTTCTTTTCCGCAAGCACCGCATTAAAATATCTCCGATTATATAATCCGGAAAGCTCATCCATATACAAACTCTCTGCGTATGACTGCATCTGCACAAATATCAATGCGACCGCAACCAGCACCCATGATGATGTAATTCCATAAAAAAGGAACTGGAGAACTACACCTGCAAAACAAGGACCAACGAAATAGATCACCGGGAAAAAATTCAGGTTAACCCCTTGTTTTTTGGAATGATACACCAGATAGATACTGTAAGCAAAATATATGACAAGCGAAATATATCCCACCAGCGCACCGGCAGTTCTCTGGTATACATTCTCCCCGGATATTTTAAACATAATCCCTGTTCCAAACAGATTACATAAAACCATAATTACTTCTACCAGCCAGGGAAATATCTCCACTCCTGCTTTTTGAACCATTCTTTTATAATTTCGATAGATACGCAATTCCACGTACATACACCAAAGCATACCCATACTGACTGTCCCTATAAAGCATATGCTGTTAGAGATATAATTAATCTGCCGGCTGCCAGTAAACTGTTTTCCATCTACGAGAAAAGCAATGGTTTCAGACAATGCCCCCACTAAATTTACGATCGCTATTCCATCATATATTTTATCTCCCACATGAAGGCTCTCTCTGTTCTTTCGTCTGCAAAACAAAAGGAACCACATCATTAACACGGTCAAGCCGTTTGCCATTAATATTTCTTCTAAAACGATGATTGTTATCCCCTCCATCATTCACAGTATGAACTCATTTTTACTAAAATGAGTTCTATTATTATACCAAATCAAAACCGGTTTTTGTATTTTTCGACATGAATTACAGTTTTTTTAACGTGAACGATGATTTTTTATGTTTCATCACTTTTCACAGCCTACTGCAACTGTGAAAAACCCACGGCTTACAAAGTTAACAGTCTTTGTATCGGAATCATAATAAGATCCCGGTATCTTAACTGCTGCACCGTATTTATCAATTTTATATGCAAAAATCTTTTTGTCTTTTTCCTTTTTCGAAGCATTATAGGAAACAGCGACCCTGATCCGTCCCTTTTTCAGGACAGACGACTGCTTTTTCTTGATTCCTGTGACGGAAAAATCATAAACCGGACGTTTTCCAATAATTTTCCCTGCCCTGGCAGAAAGATTTTTCTTGTCAGCCTGTTTCATTTTGATAACCACAGCTGTATTCATCTCTTTCTTTAATTCTTTTAATGCCTTCGAATCAAAGGTAAGATTTACATTGCCACCATTGACCTTCCATTCTTTTACATTCTTTTTGACAAGTAAATTTACCGCCTGCTTATCCATTTCAAGATGCAGATTCTTCCAGTTTTTAGCTTTTCCTGTATCAAAAGTTATTTCAACAGACAGGTCTTTTATCCTGCCACCCTGTTCTTTTTCTGCCTTTGTAATTTCTTTTTTCAAAACTGCTGCAATATTCTTCACTTTGACCGTATTATTTTTAACTGCAGTTTTTGCTTTGACATTAATATCCTTAACAGAAACGGACGTATCTGCTGCGGGTGGCGGTGTCACATTCCCCGGTTCTTCTTTTGCATGATCCGGTGCCGGTAATGTGCCGGAATCCGGTGAAACATTGCCAGATGATCCGTCCGTGCTTCCACCGGCATTTTCACCGGAACCTCCGCCGGAGCTGCCTCCGGAACTTCCACCCGAACTGCCGCCAGAACCTCCACTTGAACCGCCTCCGGATATTCCGCCGGAACCGCCACTTGAACTGCCTCCGGAACTTCCACCGGAACTTCCACCAGAACCGCCCCCAGTCTGGGAATGATCCGCCGTTACACGGACCTGACAATCTGCCTTACTTCCTGTATAGTTGCCATTTCCATCATAGGACGCGGTAAACGTATATGTTTTCGTTTCATTCGGAAGTGTTGCCATCCAGTGATCCGTTCCCTTTTCTTCGAGTGTAATTCCGGAAACATCACAGGTTACTTTTATCCCGGCATCTTCTGGAATCCCCTGTCTGCAAAGCTGTAATTCTACTGTCCCCGCACCTTTGACCGTATCGTTTTTTGCAGTCAGCTGCATGCTGGTGGAAGCCTTTTCGATTTCCAGGACAGCCTCCCCGTATGTTGGAATAAAAGATGCCTTTTCCGCTTTAAAATAAATCTTATACTGGCCTGCTTCTGTGTAAAACGGCATCTCCGTTTGTGTATACGATCCGTTTTCTGTCAAATTGTAACTGATTTGTACACCATCTTCCTGCTTGATATCAAATGTATGGGGTTTTCCATCATAAGTTACGCGGACAGGTACGGTTTGTATTTCCGGCATCTCACTGTTTTTCCGGTAATAATAAGTGATCTCCTGGCGATCCTCTGTGATGTTTATTTCTCCCTGATTTGCACTGTTTCCTACACATGTATATCCATATAAATCCGGACTTCTTAACGTATACGCAGAATTCTTTGGTACATATACTGTCGCGGGTGCCGTATCAGGCACTGTTGTTTCGGTTCCGTCTTCGTTCTGCAGCATATAACGAATCGTTACGGTACTCCACACCTGTCCTGCCGTCTGATTGTCAGCCAGAATTTTCCCAGTATCCTCATCTATGATCTTTCCTTCCAGTCTGTCCCCGGAAACCAGACCCGTTACCGCAGGAAGTGTGACAGAAAGGGACTCTCTGGCAGCATCCGGATCATACCAGTTACTGTGTGGCGGAACGGTATATGTTTCTTCTTTTTCATATTTGACTGTATGGTCTGCTCCAATAATGCGGAAAGTAATCTTCAAATGCTGTTTGGCATCCACCATATTTTGTACGACTGTACGGAATTCCAGATCCTTTCCATTTGCTTTTGTGATATTTGTCTCATCGACCCGGTATTGGTCACTATCCCTGTCAAGTGTTCCTGTCCTGCTATGCGGAATTGTAATTTCAGGATCGCACACATAAACAGATGCCTGCCTGCTGACATAATCACGGTTATTTAATCTCCGCGCCAGTTCCATTTTACACACTTCACAGAAAGGATTCCCAAGATCCCGCATCATGCAGACGCGGCTCGGTGCAAATACCGTTTCTGTTCCTGCTGCCGTTATTCCGATTCCACGGAACCCAAGCATCTTATGCCATTTAATCTTATCCGGATCCGATGTGTCGGAAATATTTTCTCCCTGCATCTTTTTATCATATTCATCGCCTAATCTTCCGATGCTGTGGGAAATTTCATGGGTCATGACATCCCCCTGCTCATTCTCATCCGAATTTGCCGAAAAAGAAAAGAGTGCATTGGAAGAAGAACCAATATTCGCAGTCGTATTACAAATGATATGGATGGTTCCAACGGCTGCACCGGTATCCAGATATCTGCTCTCCAGCTCTGCCCTCAGTGCCCTGGCTTTATCTTCCCCGTCCTTTGCAAAATAGCAGGATTTTCCGAATGCCTGCACATGAAAATATGTGTCCGGGTTCGACTCCCCATACATCACGCCCACACCAGTTTCATTGGACACCGTCTGTACTGCATAAATATTGATCCTGTCGGAATACTCTTTATAAGGGGACCACTTTAGCAGCCCCTGTGCTTTTGCCGTTGCATCCTTCAAAAATTGTTCCTGTTGTTCCTGGGTATAGCCCTCACCCATGATAACAATCACGAAATTTTCCTTATCATCACCTGTCTTGTGAATGGCATAAACGGAAGCTGCCGTTGTCTGGTCTGCCGCCGTCTGGTCTGCCATCACAGGATATGGAAACACCAGGGAAAGCAATAATATCAGGCTAAGTACGATTGCCCCAAACCGTTTTCCATCCTTCTTTTTTACATTCGTCATATCATCCTCCGTACTCTACATTACCAGAAATACTGGTGCTTTCCCTATTCTTCCCACAGACAAACTCCCGGGAAACCATCTGCCGTAAGGCTTCTTAAAGCACGATTACCGCAGCATCAAACCCCTCTACATTTCCATCAAAGGTGTTTTCGGTAAGCAGATTGTACTTCTGCGTGTACTCATTAAATTTTTTTGCACTGCTGCTGCAGTTAAAAATCATGGCAATGGTCTCTTCGCCATTTTTTCTGATCAGGACAATTGTCCCTTCCTCATCTTCTGTGACGCTCCCAGCCAGTTCGCCTTCTACAATACATGCATGGCTTTTCCGGACCTGAATCAGCCGCTTGTACCATTCATACATCTCTTTGTCCTGGTATTCTTCATCCCAGTACATGCCCCGTCTGCAGTCCGGATCGTTTGCTCCCGGCATCGCATACTCATCTCCATAATAAATCATCGGCATTCCCGGCAGTAACAACTGAAAAGCGGCTGCCAGATGCTGCTTTTTCTTATTGTCGTTACACAGATGTAAAAATCTTGCGGTATCATGGCTGTCGATCAGATTCCACATAAGGGGATAGCAGTTTTTGTGTAAGCGTCCCTTCAAATATCCAAGATTTTGTACGAACTGGCTGACCGTAATCTTTTCGTCTGCAAGCAGATCGATCAGGTTCAGGTAAAATGGATAATTCATGACTGTATCCCATTCATCCCCCTCAAGGAAATCTCCTGCATAATGCCAGATTTCCCCAATGATCAGCATATCTTTCTTCACAGCCTTTACTGCCTTTCTGAAATTCTTCCAGAAGAAATGGCTGATTTCGTCTCCTACATCCAGTCTCCATCCGTCAATATCGCATTCCTTAATCCAGTAGCATGCAACATCCGTAATGTATTTTTCAACTTCAGGATTTTTCAGGTTTAACTTTGGCATTCCGCCATAATAACCAAAACATTTGAAGTTTGGGATCTCTCCCCATTCGCTTTTAAGTGGGAATCCATCAATAAAATACCAGTCCCGGTATTTGGATTTTTCACCATTTTCCAGGATATCCGCAAACGCAAAAAATTCTCTTCCCGTATGATTGTATACCGCATCCAGGACTACCTTCATACCACGCTCATGCGCTTTTTGTACCAGCTCTTTGAGATCCTCTGTTGTTCCAAAGGACGGGTCTATCTGGTAGTAATCCGTGGTATCATACTTATGGCACGAATTTGATTGAAAGATAGGTGTCATATACAGCACATCGATTCCCAGATTCTGAATATCATCCATATGTTCGATGATTCCCCTGAGATTTCCATGCAGATCATCCATAGGCGTAATCGGTGCTTTATACCACAGTTCTTTGTCTACCGGCTCCGTTGCTGCAAAACGGGATGGGAAAATCTGATACACGACCTTGTTTGCTGCCCACTCCGGCACCTCAAACATCTCTTCCTCCCGGAGGTTCTGCGGACAGTCAAACATTCTGTCCCTGTTTGTAATGCATTCCTTATCAAACTCATAATTTCCATAATATACCTTTTCTCCCTGCGTGTCCGTAAATTCGAAAAAGTAACGCAGACAGATCAAATGCATATTTATCTGTGCTTCATAATAATCATGAAACTGTGAGACAGCAACCTTCTTCATCGGAACTGTCTTTCTGGTATCCTTACGCTCCATAGGTATATACTTGTCCTCATAGTGAAGGATTACCTCCTTCATATCATCCTTTTTTACCTGCACGCGTATCACAAATAAATCCTTATCAACTGCATAGCTAAACCTTTTATCCATATCATGAAAAATTGCTGAATATTCCATAAAATTTCCCCTTTACACTTGTTGTTTTCCTGTATTTTAACTTACTTTTTTCAACAATTCTAGCACTATATCCACGATATTTTTAACTTTTTCTACTTTTATGCTTTTTTGCGATGATATTACTATTCATATAATTTAAAATGTGCGTTATCAGTTTAAAACCAATAACGCACATTTTCTCATTGCATCCTTTTCCCGCATTTATATATGTCACAAGTCAAATTATAGTTCCTACCTGCGACAACTTTATATGTAAATTCAACATCAATAATTTTTTGCACCGTTTTTAATTTCTATTTTCTGCAACTTTAAATTTCTGGATCATTTCACGCAGATTTTCCGCTTCACTGCTCATCTCCTGACTGGCTGCTGCACATTCTTCAGATGTTGCCGAATTCGTCTGTACGACATCATTGATCTGTTCAATTCCATCATTAATCTGTTGGATTTCTGTTGTCTGTGTCTCTAACGTTTCTGCAATATTTGTGACTTCTTTTGTAATGATCTGGGAATTCTCAGCGACCTCCTGCAATTGTGATGCCGTCTGCCCTGCAATCACCATACCTTTTTCCACGGCTTTCACAGAGGTTTCAATCAATGTTGCGGATTCCTTTGCTGCCTGGGCACTCTGGTCTGCCAGCACATTGACCTGATTCGCTACCACTGCAAATCCCTTTCCTGCCTCCCCTGCTCTTGCAGCCTCAATGGAAGCATTCAATGCAAGCAGATTCGTCTGGGACGCAATTTCATTGATTGTTGCAATGATCTTGTCAATCTCTTTTGATGCCCCGTTGATCTCATTCATGGAATCAACCATATCCCTCATTTTACCATTGCTTTCCAGAATGGCATTTCCAAGTTCGTCTACTCTTCCACTGATTTCTTTTGCGGATTGTGAATTTTTTCCTACCTGTTCAGAAACACCTGCGACTGTTGCGGTCAGTTCTTCTACAACTGCTGCCTGATTTGTTGCTCCATCCGCAAGGTCATTGGAACTTGATGCTACCTGATCTGCGGCACCCGAAACTTCATCTGAAACATGTTGGATTCCCTTTATTGTCTCTGCCATGCTTTCTTCAAACAACATAAAGGAGTTTAGAATTCCAACGAAATCCCCTTTCCACTCTACTTCCGGCTGCACATCAAAATTTCCTTCTGCAAACATCTTCATTGAACGTCCAATATCATCTACATAGCTTCCCAGAATGCGGATGGATTTGCGCATATTGTGTGCCAGTATTCCAATCTCATCATCTGAATGGTAGTCCAGCGTGCTGTGCAGGTTTCCATCTGTTAATTCCTGTGCAACGGCTTCCACTTCACGTAATGGTACTAAAATTGACTCAAGTACTTTTTTGCCTGTTTTTATTGCCAGTTTCCATGCCAAAACCAGACAAATAATAATACACACAATTCCTGCCACTGCAGAAATAACCGTAATTATGACTGCCTGGCTGCTTACCTCATCGGTCATTTCATCTAATCTTGTTGCAATTTTTACGGCTTTATTTAATGCCGGGGTACAATCATTCAGAATTGAATCAACTGCCTTATCCTTGTCACCGCTTTTGATTTCTTTCATGATGGAATAACCAATGTTTCCCCAGTCTGTAAGGGCAGATGCGTATTCTTCACAATCCGCATCCGGAATAACTCCGGAGTTCTTTAAATTTTTCAGTTGGGTATCAACTTCTGCAAGCAGTCTTTCTACCGTCTGCTCATAACCGTCATAAGAGGATGTATCATTATTTAATGCCATTTCCCTGATATTTCTCGCTGATGAGTTAACATTTATCCTGCAGATTTTCACCGCCCGGTCTGCAACAGTAACATTTTGTACATAATGCATCGTATTGGCAAATAGCATACCTATAACCACAATAGAAAACAGACCTGAGACTAACATCATAATAATGACTTTTCTGTAGCCATAGTTTATCCTTTCCTTCAGATGTAAATTTTCCAAGTTCTTTTTCATCATATTTTTCTTTGACGGCATAGTTTGCTATTTCCTTTCTCTTTTGTTCGATTCTGATATATCAAATTTTTTTCTCAAAGTCAATAAATTTCGGGAACAATTTTATTATTCTATTTTTCACACAAAATGTTGTACCCATCCACCCCGAAAAATACAGCACTTTTACCAATTTTTTCTACAGTTACCTCTCCGATCGAACGTGATGTAATCTGGAATGTCGTGCCGGTGGTTCCCTCGTAAGAGTCATACTAGTACATAACTGAAAATACTATTGTCTGAAACACCCTCTGTTTTCATATATGGCATCAGGTTCTTCCAAAACATTCTCTAATTGTCTTTGAAATATCTGAATCAATAAAATCTTTATGTGCCATGTCATCAAGGATATCACATGTTTTTTCATGGGACAATCCCTTTTTATAAGGTCTGTCTTCCGTAAGAGCCTGATAAATATCAACACATGCCATCATACGTTCCTGCTCATTTAATTCATCAGCGGTTTTTCCAAAAGGATACCCTTTTCCATTTAATTTTTCATGATGGAAAGCCGCCCAATCTCGTATTTCTTCAAAATCATTAACCTCCGATAATATGAGGTATGTATAACCAGCATGATTTTTCATTGTAGAAAATTCATCATCCGTAAGCTTATCCGGTTTTTCCAGAATTTCATTGCCTACCGCCATTTTTCCTATATCATGCAGTGCACCAGCCAAATACATTTTCTGTACCGTGATTGAATCATATCCCATATATTTGGCAAGCAGGGAGGCTTTTTCAGCTACTCCTATAGAATGCCTGCTTGTAAAAGAAGATTTATAATCTACAATCTTTGCAAAGAAATCCGCAACATTTTTACACATTTCCCAATCAAAAACCATTTTTTCTCTTGGAATAATTTCCCATAGCTTCGTTTCAAAAGAATCATCACTTAAACACATAAAGGATTCTTTTGTGAATACATGAAGAAAAGCATTAACACATTCTGAATCAAATAGACGATCCTTTTTTTGGGAAAGATACTGACATATAAAATCCCATCTATTATCATCAGATTTAATACTATTTCCTATGATATCAACGGTATCTGCAAGATGAATAATTCTTGCAGGCAATGGGGTTTCATTCCACTTTTTTTGAAAAGGACCAGTTCCATCGGCATGTTCATGATGATACAAAATCACATTTGAGACATCTGTTTTAAAAGGAAGTTTAGTAATATTTTTTTCACCATAAATACAATGAAGATTCGTTTTTCTTACGGACAAATCTTTTTTAATGTCAATAACATAATTCCTTTCCAGCTCTTCCGTAATATATTGTGTCAAAGCATTATCATGCAGTAATGCACACATAGCTAAATCTTGTAACGCATCACCTTGAATTGCCAGATATTCAGCCATGCATACACTTATATAAGCCACTCTTTTTCCATGCTTGTTTTTGATTTTTACCAACTCTGCTTCTATACAGTCCAAAGCATAGGAACAGGCTCCTGCAAGTCCGACAATATCTATTCTTAGTTCTTCTTTCATTGGTATAATCCTATCATAATACATTTATGCTTCTGAGAACTGGTCTTTTCCTACAAAGCATAACGGACATTCAAAATCTTCTGGAATATCCTCCCACTTTGTACCAGGTGCAATACCACCTTCTGGATAGCCCTTCTCCTCATCGTATTCCCATCCGCAAACATCACATACGTATTTCATTCGTTGTTCCTCCTTGTAAATATATTAATACACAGCCTATATTACTGTTATATTTGTGTTGTTCTTTAACCTTAATATGTATAAATGCTTTTAGCATTTCCATAATCCATGCAGGTTACAATATGCATATACTTCTTCCTCAGCTGTTTTAGCAAAGCCATCATACATATCTGTCCACTCATAATTTTCGCCTTCTGCCGCTGCCGCCAGGTTTTCCTTTGTATCACCAATTCCTGCTAATTCCTTGAACCACATCTTTGCATGTTCTTTCTCATTATCTGCAGTCTTTAAAAACAATGCTGACATCTGCTCGTAGCCTTCCTTCTATGCTACAGATGCAAAATATGTATATTTATTTCTTGCCTGGGATTCTCCGGCAAATGCCTCCTGTAAATTTTTCTCTGTCTGTGTTCCTGCGTATTTGTTATCTGCCATTTATTTTACCTCCGTTTTCTTTACAACTTTTTCAAAATCTGATGCTGGGTGCTTACATAAAGGACATATAAAATCATCCGGCAGTTCTTCTCCCACATATTCGTATCCACAGATTCTGCAACGCCATATTGTCTGACCATCCTCTGCTTTGCCAACCTCCTCCGGCTTAGGCTTAATGTTATTCTGGTAATAATCATATGTAGCTGAAGGAATATTACTTATTACTTCCATATCGGTTATCTCCCCGATAAACATTGTATGTGAACCTAAATCTTCAGTTTTATTAACTGTTACAGAAATGTATGCATTTGTTCCTTCTGTAATATAATAAATACCATTCGTGCCCCTGGCACACTGCTCAAATGCTTCAAACTTATTGGTATCTCTTCCTGATTGGAAGCCAAAATGTTTGAACAATTCAAATTGTGCCTTCTGACTTAAGACTGATACAGTAAATTTTCCGGTTCTTTGAATCATATCATGCGTATAATTTGCCTTATTTACACAGATACTTAACTGGTTTGGTTCCGAAGCTGCCTGTATAGCTGTATTAATAATACATCCATTGTCTTTTTCGTCTTCCCTTGCAGTCAGTACAAACAATCCATAACTCAGCTTATACATTGCTTTCCTATCCATATTTTCGTCCCTTTATCTTCTCCATGTATTTTAAATGGTATTCTCTAAATAGCCATTTATTCTTATTAATTAGGATTAATTAACCATAATTATTATATAGTATTATAGTATTTTAGTCAATGTAAAACAGTAATCATTCCTATTTTAAAAATTTAATATTATCCTTTATTTTCAAAGAAATGCAAAAAATCAGGTTTAAAATTCATTAATTATCTAGTATTTATGTATCATAAAAAGTACTGCCTATTTATTGAGACTGCTTATTTTATCTGATACAATAAGGAAAATTGAGATTTTATTTTATAAGGAGCCTTAAGGTGTCTGATAATGCGGTTAGCATACTTGGGATTATTCTCAGTAACAAAAGCTTCAATGCCTGAAGAATCAAAGATGGTCATATCGGCTTTTGCGGAATCAACAGCCTGACAGATTGGTTCGGTGATATCAACAAGTTTATCAAAAACAAGCTGCAGATCATCTAAAAAGTCCTGTTTGAAGCGTGTAATCTTAGAGGCATCAGGGACTTTGGTAAAACCGCAGAAATCACGAAGCGGGTTCGAGTAAACCAGAAAAGTTAAAAGAAGCTGGTCTGTAGGGATTGAGAAGATACGCTGGATAATCAAAGCCCACAGGAAAGCACGTAAAGGGTATTTACGGGATCTTCCCGTTGATGCATAGAAATAATTTCTAAAAGAAATCGGAATAAACTCATCAATATCGATATGGGGTTCTAATAGAGAAAGAAATGCAGGCTTGTCATTATTAAATTTATTTTGGCAATCTTGAAAAATATCTGCCAAAGAAAGCTGTTTATATGGTATCATATGTATCAGAATAACTCCTTTCTTGGGTACATGGTTTGTAGTTTTTAGTCAACTCTATTATACCATATCCGGTGAGGAGTTATTTTAATTTGGTAACAAAAAATGCCGTATTTATGCGGTCTGTGGCGTTTCGCAAACGCCTAGCATTGATAATAATAGTGCGGAGCGTGCAATCAAAAATTTTGCAGTAGGCCGCCGGAATTGGCTGTTTGCCAAGAGCATCCGTGGCGCAGATGCCAGCGCGGTTGTTTATAGTATCGCTGAAACTGCCCTGCTGAATGGACTGAAGCCATATGTATATCTTTCCTATGTATTAGACGAGCTTCGTAAAATGGGACCTTTTCCAAAGCCGGATGATCTAAATCGGCTTTTACCATGGTCAGATGAATTACCGGAAGGATTTCGAACCAAAAAGAAGAAATAAAATGTGCCGCCCGATGGGCGGCATTTTTAAAAAGTCAAGGTACGGATGATTACGTACTTACGATATGTATAAATCCATATGTCCTCTTTTTTATTACAGGTTATCTTATAATATAAAATTAGTAATAGTTATTATTTTTAAATTATATTCGTAAGATACTTTTCTATACATTTAGAATATTCCTTTGATGCAAGATTAATTATAATTCTGCTTTCATCAATTACTGAACGATACAGCATATCATGCCAGTACTCATACAGATTTTTTGCATCTCCTATTTCGACCTTTGCCTGCATTTCCAGATAGTCTTCAGTTCTTCTTTGGACTTACAATTCAGCCAACTTTGTATCTCTAATGTTTTATCAATAAATTCTGGCAATCCATCCGGTGCTATGCTGTCAGTATCTGTAATCATCTTTTTAGCAGGGGATAATATTATCTTCATTAATCTAATTCCTTAAGCATATTCTCAGGGTCATTTGCTGCTTTGACTTTATCATTGGCTTTAATGATAACTCCCTGTTCATTGATAAGATACGTTGTTCTTACCACACCCATAGAGACTTTTCCATAGTTTTTCTTTTCTTTCCATACATCATATGCTTCAATGACTTTGCGCTCCGGATCTGCTAAAAGAGTAAATGCCAGTCCGTATTTTTCCTCAAATTTCTTGTGAGAAGCTATAGAATCCTTGCTAACCCCAAGAATAACTGCTCCTTTTTCTGTAAATTGAGGATATCTCTCTGAAAAGCCACATGCCTGCTTAGTGCATCCGGCTGTATTATCTTTTGGATAAAAATATAAAATTACTTTTTTACCTGCATAATCACTTAACTTATGCATTTCTTCATTCTGATCCGGTAATTCAAAATCCGGTGCCTTTGTTCCCACCTCTAACATCAATTATTCCTCCACTTCCGTAAAATCAGTATGTTTTATTGTCTTTTTATTTCCAGCAATTAGTTTATGACCGGAATATATAGCCATAATCATGCATATCAGAGAGCCAAACGCAAAGTATTTGTGTGCTTCTCTTAACCCTTTATATCCGGTATAAAAAGTTCCGATTATGGAAACTAAAGCTCCAAGTGACCAGTATTTATGCGCCTTCATTATATACCTCCATATTTTCTTGTTAACATCATAATACACCTGCTAATTATTTTTTTAATACTATTATTTCTCATTAACTTATGCTTTTTTGTACAAAACAGTGCATGCTTCTTCTTAAGAGCTTTATATATTATCCAATTCTCATTAATATATCTTCTGAGAGATAGTAACACTTATGGCTGTAGAAGCTTCTTTACCAGTACACTTTTAATTTGACGTGAAATTCGTATATAAATAGAATGCTGTAAATATGAAAAAACAGTTCATAAAAGTGTTATTTTACGAACTGTTTGTATTTTTGTCAATTTTGAAAACATAAATTTAGCTGTTAAAAACTTGCAAAATATTTTCTAATAAATCACCAAATGAGTAATAAGCCTGTACAGATATGGGCATTATTTTTACATGAATTTGTATGATAAATATATGTATATGATATCCATAGCATATACATATATTGAAAAATATCATTTCCAACTATTCCTGTTAAATAGGCTTCTTGTTCATTTGTAATTTTATTAGCATTGACATAGTATTTTCAAGTGTTATCTATCATAGGAACATTCGCCACTTTGTCTGAATCATGATGGAAAGCTTTCCCTGTTTTATTTTAGTATCGGTCTGGATTCTCTCTCATAAAGATAAATTCTGCTACAGAGCGGTCATATGTTTTAATGTGTCCAAATAGCCAATCGATTACATTTTTCTGTACAAGTTCACTAAACTGTTCTGTTGGTCCTTCATAATCCTGAAGGTATTCTTGCAGTTCCTGAATTGTCTTTTTAAACTCTTCATGTTTTTCGTGATGTTTTTCATACTCTGGATAACCAGCATTTTCCTGAAGCTTTTCCTCTTCTTTGAAATGAAAGTTAGTATACTCATCCAGATAATCCAGCATTTTGATTGCTTTTAGCTTGCTGTCGCCATTTTGACATGCAGTTACAAAGTTCTGGATACGTTCAATCAATTCTTTATGCTGTGTATCAATTGTTTTATTTCCTGTTATTAAATTGTCATCAAAAGTAATATTTAAATCATAAGTCATAATCTGGTCTCCATTTCTTTTTTATTTTCTCTTGGATTCTTTTTGTGTCTGTCAGTTTCACATCTAAATTTTCTGCTTACTCTTCTAAAGGAACAAAAACATCTTTTCCAAATCCATAGATTGGGCATACCCAATGCTCTGGAATATCCTCAAATGTAATTTTGGGAGCGATATCTATGTTTAGATTGCCTACTGCTGGTTCATAAATATAGCCACATTGTTCACATTCATATTTTTTCTTTTCAATGTTTTTTTTCTTAGTTTTCTATGCTTGTATTATACATGATAATTTTTTTTTTTTCAATAACAGTAATAGTCGTTATTTTTATTTTGAATTCCAGTAATATCCGTATAAAATATAACGCAAGGGCTGCTGTGGTCCTTCATTTTCTTCTTTGCCGGTTCTGACTTTTTCGCACCTGCACACTTTTCTTTTATGCCTTTAAGGACTGATTTTTTCTTTTCCCTGTCGCTTGCTTTATGCTCAAGATGCTTTTCCACTGCCGGAAGATAGTTTTCCATGGTGCCTGTCTTTCCTTCCGTGATCGGGTTGATGTCCAGCTTTATTCCTGCTATTGTCATGCCGTCTTCATGAAGCATATCAAAGAAGTCATCCTCCCTGATGCTGCCTTTATACTCCACAGCCACATCTATATCAGAGTTTTTATTTTCTATTCCCCTGCTTCTGGTTCCTGTCACTGCCACATAGATTATCTCTGCATCAAGACCGTTGTCTCTTATCTTATCCATTACATAATCATGCACCTGGCTTTCTATATCTGCCGGACCCAGACCGTCTATTCTGTGAAATTTTTCATTGGTTCTTTCCTTAAATCCTGCCACTGCATCAGGAACATCCGCATCCGTTTTCATCTTCTCCGCTTCCGGCTCTGCCCCGGCAATTTCCGTTTTCTTTGCTTTAAGCTCCGACTGGACCTTTTCCCATACCAGCTTCAGATACACATTCTCATTTTCCATAAGCTCCCATTCCAGATCTTTGCACTCCTGCAGTGTTTCAAGCTTCTCTAAGAATAGCTGTCTTAACAATTCGTCAAAATAATACAGTTCCACAATATCTTCAAACCTTGTCCCATCCTTATATTTTTTAGTGGTTGGGTTCTTAAAGATATCCTTATATCCACCAATCAGTGAATAATAACTTGTCTGTTTTAAAATCTCCTTTGCATATGCCTCATTATCAATCAACAGATTTTTCTGTTTGGAACTGCAGGCTTTGGTGGCAGTGATATCTATTTTCGGAAGCTCCTGATCATCCGGCAAATTTTGATGTATTGATCCAGAATTTTGACTGTGCATTGTCTCACCCTGATGCCAATGACCTGGAAAAACTGAAAGAAGCCGTTATGAATCCATCCTTCTGATAAGACCATAAAATAAGGCAGCCCCACATAACTGAGTCTGCCTTACTCTCTTTATTTAACATTGATGCCACTGGCATATTGCTGCAGAAACTGTTCTTTTCCGCATGGTCTTCCAAAATAATATCCCTGCAGATAATCAACCTTCATTTCTTTCATTTTCAGAAGCCATTCTTTTTCCTCGATGCCTTCTGCGCATATCCTGACGTTAATACAATGTACCATGGGGATGATATTTTTATATAATTCATAATCCCTGTTACTGTTCATCGCCTTGGCAGTAAAATCCCTATCCATTTTCACGTAACTTGGATTCATATCACGAATACAATGAAGATTCGAATATCCTGTTCCAAAATCATCGATCACAAAGGGAATCCCGTTCTTGTCCAGAGTTTTACGGAATTTACAGAACGAAGGTGTCATATCCATAAATCCGCTTTCTGTCATTTCAACACATAAACATTCCGGCTGTAATGAATATTTTTGAATTGCATCCAGAATATCCCGCTCCACATTGCCTTGCAGGATCTGAACATAGGATACATTTACATTCATCCGGAAGTCAGGAATATATTTCTGCATTTCACAGCACATTGCTGCAGCTTCGTTCAAAATATATCTTCCAGCGGGAATGATCAATCCGGTCTCTTCCAATAATGGGATAAACTCCATCGGTGAAACAAACTCCCGCCCTTCTTCCGTTATCATGGAAAAACGCATCAGTGCCTCTGCTCCAATGATCTGTTCGGACTGACAGTCCACGATCGGCTGGTAGTATACTTCAAAGCCATCATAATGGTTTACAATAGCATTACGAAGTGTTGCTATGATTCTTCCTTTTCGTAAAAAGACCTCATAGTCATCCTGGTCAAAAATATAGAATCCATTTTTACCCATGCTTTTTGCCTGTTTCAAGGCAAATTCAAACTTTTTGCGGCATTCTTCGGTTCCCTCACAAAATGTTGCTGCATCTATAACACCAATAGAAATAGAAAATATAGCTTCATAATTTTCGGCTACTATGAAATTACGAAGTTTATCTGTAATCTTTTCTTTCAGTGCCACAGCGTCTTCTGCGGAGGAAGCTTCCAGATCCACGATCACATACTGATCCGCTACCAGATGGTAAATTCTCTGCTTGTCTGAAAGGCATTCCTTCATACAGCCAGCTACGCTTTTCAGGATATAATTACCATAACCAGCTCCCCTGGAGCTATTGATCGCTCCAAAATCATCAATTCCTACATGCATAAAAAATCCCTTGGTAATGGGTTCTTTTTGTGCACGCAGGTAAGCAAGGAATTCCGGACCGCCAAGCAGTCCTGTGACATTATCGGCTCTTCTCCTGTTGCCGGTCTCATTCAGACACCCGATCAGATACTCTGCCTTTCCCTGCTGATCAATGATCACGATACCACGGCTGTTAATCCAGACCGGCATACCTTCTTTATCAAGCCACCTGTAATGAAGATTATGTACATTTTCTCTTCCTTCGCATATATCCGCAAGATGCTTTGCAAGCATCCTGCGGTCTTCCTCATATACTACCTTCATAACTTCATTTGCAGCATCTGTCAGAACATTTTTCGACATATTAAACCGTTCCACAGCTGACTGTGAAATCTCAAAGGTATCATTCTGCAGATCAAATATATACAGGTAATCATCCATACAATCTTTAATGATCTCAAATAAGATTTCTCCTGTCTGCTCTCCAAACACTTTAAATATATCATTAATCACAACAAGAACCTTCCTTCCGACAGCTTCACTCTATTCCTGCCATTTTTCTAGAATAGCTTAAAGATATTCACGCGGTCATGCATCTTGGCTGCTCCCTCTGCCAGATTAATACTGATCGCGGTATTCTCTTCTGAGGATGCTGCATTACCCTGTACCACGCCGGACAGCTGTTCAATTCCCTGGCCGATCTGCTCCAAGGACTCTGCCTGGGAGTTGGCTTTCTCCATGGTGTTCTCTGCAAGCTCTGCAAAGGACTCCATATCTGTAATGATCTGATTGAATGCGTCTGCTGTTGTTCTTGTAATCGTATTGCCCTTTTCGATTTCCACTAAGGTCTTATCGATCAGATCTCTTGTATTTACAGCAGATTTTGCACTGTCTGCTGCCAGCTTGCCGATCTGATCTGCAACCACCGCAAAGCCTTTTCCTGCTTCTCCTGCTCTGGCAGCTTCAATGGAAGCATTCAGGGATAACAGGTTGGTCTGGGAAGCAATATCCTCGATATCTGTGATAATATTACCGATCTCCTTGGAGATTTCTGTAATGTGCTCCATTTCCGTGAGCAGCTCGTTCATCTTTTCTTTTTCTTCGTTCGCTTTGTTTGCAGAGGCTTTTACACGTGCCGATGCGTTCTGTGTTTCTTTCGCTGTATCTTCAGCCATATCCACAACCGTATCAATGGTGGCATTCAGTTCCTCGATGACTCCTGCCTGCTCTGTTGCACCATCCGCCAGGGATTTTGATGCATTTTCCACCTCGGATGAATTCGATGATACCTGTTCTGCCAGATTGCTGATCTCGGTCAGGGTACTGTTAAACCGTTTCAGAATATACAGCAGTGATGTCTTCAATTCCGAGAAATCGCCCAGGAAATCTGTAATATCATCACCATTTCTGGTCAGGTCACCCTGCGCGATTGCCTTTACCTCCACAGAGATCTCTCTGACATAATCTGCCAGAATACCCATGGCTTCTTTCAGATTCCTGATAGTATCGCCAAACTCATCCTCAGACTCATAGGTAAGCATTTCTACATTAGACAGTTCGCCCTTACGCAGGCTGGCAACTGCTGCATCTATCTGTTCTACCGGCTCGGTAATGGAATTGGTAATGATCTTTCCGATCATTGTCGTCACTACAGCAATCGCAAGACCCGCTGCCACGATCACAATAAATATGATTACCGTGCATACATTAGCCATGGTCTTTGCCTGATCTAATTCTACCTGGAACTTGTCACGTAATATAGTTAATTTCTTAGAAAATGACTTATAGTCTTCATACACCTCTCCGGTCATCAGTTTCGATGCTTCCTGCTGTTTACCCTCACGGCTCAACTGCAGGATTTCATCTGAAGCACCCCTGTATTTTTCCCATGCAGCGTTTGCTACTTCGTAATCGTCCTGTCCTTTTTGAGCTTTGCTGTTTGCAGACATGATTGCCTCCAGCTTCGCATCGGTATCCTGGATCTGACTCTCCAGCTTCTTGATTTCTTCTTCGCAGGAGTTCATGACTGCTGCATCTGATTCTACCAGATGCTGATACTGTTTGATTCTGTATTTCGCAGTCATTGTCTCTAAATCCTGCAGATATTCCAATGACGGAGACCAGACCTTCGTGATCTTCTCTATATTTGAACGGATCACTACTGTCGAGATCAGTGCCACCAACACTAAAAATAATGTCATAACAAGCACTGTCATTTGATATACTTTTAATTTTCCTTCAACCTTTAAGTTAGCTATACGCTTTTTGATCTTTTCCATAATAGTTTTCCCTTCTTTTGTAAATTATTGACTCAAACTTCGCGCATTAAAATGTGCACAACTAAAATTTAAAGACTATGAAGAAAAGTCTGTAAATAATAATCTTCTATGATAATGATTGAGCTGGAAGCGCTAAATTTGTGCTTCCAGCTCTTACTATATATATACGACATGATTTCGGGCATGTCAAGAGTAGACGTCAAAAACGTCCTTCTCATCATGCATACAGATTCAGTGTTTTGAAATTTAGATTCTTTTTTTTCTGGATGTTTCTGTGATATACTTATACGCGGTCGTATCAGACCGGAAAGGAAATATTATGTTACAAAAATTATATGTTTTTTTCAGGAAAGAAACCGTTTTGTCAATTGCAGTGATCCTGGCGCTTCTTTCTATGTTCTGGGTCAGACCGGATAAGGCTTATTTTACTTATATCGATTTCAGGACTCTCGGGCTCCTCTTCTGTTTGATGGCAATTGTAGCTGGTTTGAAGGCTGTTGGTGTTTTTGATATACTTGCCAAAAAATTGCTGATGGGAACATCGGGAACTGTGGGTGTGATCAGGCTGTTGGTACTCTTATGTTTCTTCCTGTCAATGGTGATCACCAATGATGTGGCATTGATTACTTTTGTTCCTCTTGCACTGATCATTGTGCATAAACTGCCAAAGGAACTGGGCAATTACTGGCTTCTTAAAATAGTAGCCATGCAGACAATCGCTGCTAATCTCGGAAGCATGCTCACACCAATCGGAAATCCGCAGAACCTTTATCTATATGCCAGAGCAGGGATGTCTGCGGCAGAATTAATAACCCTGATGCTTCCCTATTCCGCCACAGCACTTATCCTTCTTCTGATATGGATACAGGTAGCCGCTGCCAAAGCACCTCACGTATGCGGTTCCGAAAAAGATAAAACTCTTTTGGGATTCTCTGACAGAAAAGAACTTAACATGGAATACCTGACCGCTTACCTGATCTTATTTGCAATCTGCCTGCTCACTGTTGCACGTATCATTCCATACCAGATTCCTCTTGTATTGGTTCTTATATATATGCTGCTAAGAAACAGGGAAAATATAAGCAGGGTGGATTACTCCCTGCTTGCCACCTTTATCGCATTATTTATTTTTATCGGCAACCTTGGAAGGATTCCGCAATTCAGCAGTTTTCTGGAAAGAATCATGGCAGGAAGGGAAACACTTACTGCTGTTCTTGCCAGTCAGATTATGAGCAATGTTCCCGCTGCGCTTCTTTTATCCGGCTTTACAGATAATTACCGGGCTTTAATTGTCGGAACCAATATTGGAGGTCTCGGCACTCTGATTGCATCCATGGCAAGCCTGATAAGTTTCAAATATATTGCAAAAGAAAACAGGAATCTGAGAGGGAAGTATTTGGGAATATTCACAGCCTCCAATATTATATTCATGATATTCATGATATTCATGATATTCATGTTAATATTGTATTTTTTCCTAGATAAATATTTTCCGTAAGTTCTCCTCCACCGGCATACATTCTTCCAAGACCGCATAAAATTTTATCAGAACATGTATAAAAATGACCTGTAAGTGACATTGATTCAGAACCGTCTTGAGTACACTGTCAAAGTCGATGACAACACATCTGAGAACCTGCAGTCCGCTGAATCCCGTATCCGTGATACTGATATGGCAGATGATGATGACAAGATTCTCGAAAGAGAGCATCTTGCAGCAGGCAGCTACCTCCATGCTTGCTCAGGCAGAGGATGAATAAATTCTTCTTTTTCTTCTTTTTCCCTTTGCAACCCCCCCATTTTCCTGTATGATAGAGATAGATTAACAGTAAGGAGGCATACAGTTATGTTGCAGATTAAAAATCCGGTTTTGCCGGGATTTAATGCAGATCCATCCATTATCCGTGTGGATGATACATATTACATTGCGAACTCTACGTTTGAGTGGTTTCCGGGAGTTCGTCTGCACGAGTCAAAAGATTTAGTACATTGGAATCTTCTTCCATCCGCATTGTCCACGACGACATTGCTTGATATGAAAGGAAATCCGTCATCGGGAGGTATCTGGGCGCCGGATCTTTCCTATGCAGATGGAAAATTCTGGCTGATTTATACGGATGTAAAAGTAACCGAAGGACCGTTCAAAGATATGATCAATTATCTGACGACGGCAGAAGATATCCGCGGACCATGGTCGGATCCGATCCGTGTCAATGGTGTGGGATTTGACGCATCGTTGTTCCATGATGATGACGGACGCAAATACCTTGTTCAGCAGACATGGGATCATCGCGAATACCACCATGCTTTTGACGGTATTACAGTGACAGAATTTGACACAGAGACAATGAAATTAAAACCGGAGACAGCACGTACGATCTACGCCGGAACGGACGTTAAACTGGTTGAGGGACCACATTTGTATAAGATCAACGGATATTATTATCTGTTTGCTGCACAGGGTGGAACCGTTTGGACACATCAGGAAGTAGTAGCTCGTTCAAAGACGTTAGATGCGTTGAGTTTTGAGACAGAGCCTGGCGATCCGTTTATTACAAACTTTGATACGCCGGAACTTGAGATCCAGAAGCAGGGACATGGTGCTCTCGTAGAGACTCCCGGCGGTGAGTGGTATTATGCAAGTTTGTGTGGAAGACCGTGGAACCACGAAAATGAAAGTTCGATCGACCCACGCGGCTGGTGTCCGCTTGGCCGTGAGACGGCAATTCAGAAAGTATACTGGGATGAAGAAGGCTGGCCTCGTATCGAGGGCGGACATGGCGGAAAAGTGCTTGTAGATGCGCCGAAAGATGCAATCTTGACAGAAGCACCGGCAGATCATTCGATGCATGATGAATTTGACACACCAAAACTTCATGATGAGTGGAATACCCTCCGCGTACCATTTACCGAGGAAATGGGTACGACAGGGGACGGCAGGCTGACATTGGTCGGAAAAGGATCCCTCAGCAATAAGCATGAGCTTTCGTTGGTGGCAAAACGCTGGCAGGCATTTAACTTTGATGCCGAAGTGAAAGTGAAATTTAATCCGTTCAACTATCAGCAGATGGCTGGATTGACAAATTTTTACAATGATAAGCACTGGTCATTCGCTTTCGTTACGTGGAATGAGAAAAATGGCCGCGTGATCGAAGTGGCAGAGTGCAATCGTGGCGGATATCGTTCGTTCCTTCGCGACGATGCGATTCCGGTACCGGATGATGTTGAATTTGTATGGCTTCGCACAAAAGTAAGAAAGCAGTCTTACAGCTACGAGTATTCCTTTGACGGAAAGAACTATACAGAGATTCCGGGCACACTGGATGCCGCTGTATTGTCCGATGATTACGTACTCCAGTCATACGGTGGATTCTTCACCGGAGCATTTGTCGGCATGGCATGCGTGGACTACTCCGGATACGATCAGACAGCAGAATTCCGCAGTTTTGACTATAAAGAACTGGATTAATCAATAGCAAGAGCCTTTTTTAAACCAGGCTCAATCAGATGGCTGGCGATGCCGCAGAGGATTCCGGGAAAAAGGACGAAAAGTCCGGGAACCAGGAAGACGATGAGGCAGGCGCCGGCCATTGTAAATAATAAGATGAAAGTTTCTTTGATGTGACCTGCCATCAGGCGCACGGAGAGCAGAAGAACTGCCGGAAATGAAGCGCGCAGGTGTGAGATCACGGCAAAGATATAATTGGCGAGAACCCAGAGGACGAGGCAGATTACCATCCATAAAAAGGGCGGTAAAAGATTGCCGTTTTTTCCGGTAAAGACTTGGGAAAGATCTACAGCCATCGTGGCACCGTAGCAGAGAAACAGGATTGTTGGTGCAAGAGACTGGAAAAAATTGGATTTGAATGCCGAAAAATATTCCCGGCAGATGTGTCACTGTTCAGTGTTTGGATGAGAGTATCATTAACTAAATAAAAGTCATTCATCCAAAAGCAGTTAGTCGCTTGGCTGATTTTCTACTTTGTCACTATCCTCTTCTCTAGACAGTATACTATAGAATTTTTCTAATTCATCAATGACTATATTTGTAATTGTACTATCGAAAAATTTTTTCTCATTAATGCCGTGTTCATTCAAAACGCAGAACAGCTTTGAATTGAAATCATGCTCCTGTATTTTATTCAAAAACTCTTCAATATAAACTGTCGAAAGCCTGTTCTTATCACAAAGCTTGTAAACAACAAATGCCACACTCATCTTGAAGCGAAGTGTAGCAATATGTTTAATGTTCAACATATTTTCCGACAGTAAAGAAATATAATGAAACGCAACTGGGTATCTAATATACGGAATACAACCGTATTCCACACACGAAACTATAACATCTGTCATATTTTCTCTTATAACTTACTATTTACATATTCAATGCTTTTTCTATATTCTATCATATATTTCATTCCTGTGCTTCCAATCATTTTCAGACAAAGTGTACTTTCATGTCTGATAATGATGTCCACTCTTTTTGCTGACGTTGCATTCACATATATTTTGATCAGGTTCTTTTCTGTCATCTATAATCTCCTCCTGTTTCTCGTAAATCGCTTTCGTTTACTCTTCTTTACAAGAATTATTGTAGATAAACACGGAGTAAAAATCGTTCCCCAAACAATAGACAAAAAGTATATTCTGAATAGACTTTTTTCAATGAATCAAAATATTTATAAACGGAACACTAATTTTAATCTTAATTGATTATATTGAAATTTTGTCCCGAATAATATATAATATTCAGGACAAAAGGAGGTTTTCTATGGCAAATGGTTATTCAAAACAAATTCAGCTGCGAATTCATGAATCACCTGAAGGAAGCATTTTTGTAAATTCTGATTTTGCTGATATTGCAGATACAGAAACTATCAGACGTAATCTTAATCGCCTGACAAAAGTTGGTATTCTTCGCAGAATTATAAATGGAATTTATGAAAAACCAAAATACAGTAAATTACTCGATGAATATGTAGCTGCTGATCCTGCTTCCGTTGCACAGGCATTAGCCCGCAGTTATCATTGGACCATCGCTCCATGTGGAAACACTGCCCTTAATTTACTTGGACTTTCCACTCAGGTAACAGCTGTTTGGTCCTATATTAGTGACGGACCTTATAAAACCTATGAATGGAATTCTACAAAACTTGAATTCAAACACCGAACCAATAAAGAAGTTACCGGTCTGTCCTATATGACAAGTCTGACAATTCAGGCATTGAAAACCTTAGGGAAAAATAATGTAACCCCGGAAGTTATCCAGACTCTTTCAACAAAACTCTCTTTCTCAGAAAAACAGGCTTGTCTGAAAGAAGCAACGGAATCCACCGACTGGGTTTATGATACAATACGACAAATATGCGGAGGTAATACACTATGAGAAAAATTGCATGTCTGCCAGATGATGACCGGAGAGAACTCTTCCGAAATACCGCTGATAAAATGGGCTTAAATGATGCTATTGTAGAAAAAGACTTCTGGGTATGCTTTACCCTGGATTATTTGTTTCACTGCTGTCCTTGGAAGGACTCCATCACCTTTAAAGGTGGAACAAGCCTTTCAAAAGCGTTTAATCTGATCAGCCGTTTTTCAGAAGACATTGATTTGATCCTTGACTGGCGCGCACTGGGCTATGGAAAACTGGAACCCTGGGAAAAACGATCCAATACAAAACAGGATGCATTTAATAAAGAAGCTAATAACCGGGCTGAGATTTTTCTTGCAGAACAGTTCTGTCCTACCATAAAAAAGGAACTGTCATTAGAACTGAGGTGTGACGCTAATATTTACATAGATGAGAATGACAAACAGACTATTATTTTCGCTTATCCAAATCTGTTCACAAATCCTTCTACCCTACAGGTAATCCGCCTGGAAATCGGAGCATTAGCAGCCTGGACACCTGCTAAGCTTGCAAGCATTGAACCATATACAGCTGTATACTACCCAAAAATCTTCGAGCAAAAAAATACTGAAATTCTTACCGTTTCACCAGAGCGTACCTTTTGGGAAAAGGCAACAATTCTTCATCACGAAGCCAACAGACCGGAACATCTGGATATGCCACAACGATATTCCAGACATTACTATGATCTCTATAGAATGGCTCAGACCCCAGTAAAAGATGTTGCTTTTTCTCACATAAACCTTCTGAAAACAGTCGTTGATTTCAAAATGAAATTTTATCCAAGAGCATGGGCTAAATATCCAGAAGCAATTCCCGGCACCTTAAAGCTGATTCCACCGGAATACCGCTTTCCTGCCCTCATCAGTGATTATGAAGTCATGAAAGATATGTTATATGGCGATATTCCAAGCTTCAATACTATTATGGAATCGGTTTGCCAATTAGAGAAAGAAATCAATTCCCTTTAAAAATCATCTGAAACTGCACTGGCCATTCTATTTATTCGAGTGGTCGGTTTCTATTTCAGTTAATACCTGTATTTGTTTTAAAGCAATTTCCTTGAGTGCTTGGATAGATTTAGTTCTCGGTGCCCGTTTTGTCTTTCTATTCTCTTATCTTCTGTTCAGCGTCAACCTCTAAAACGCTTCGCACTTCTTCAATCGCAAAACACTGACAGAATATGCCGGTGCCTCGTATACGAACTCTGAGGAAGCGCCATGCATATTCACGGTAATATTCTTCACCTTCTCCGGCTCTTCAAAGCTGTTTTCATCCCCCTTTTCACCGCTAAGAAGTGTTACGGTATAGTCGCCCTGTACCTGACAGTCCAGTGTAATGGAAACCGGATCCACATCTCCTGCAAAATTAACCGCCTTAATAATGATTTCGTCCTTGGTGTCAGTTACTACCGAAACAAAAGCAGGTCCGTAGGGAATCGAAATTTCCTTCTGAAGCTCACCATCAACATACAGGCGAATCTGTTTTCCATCCGTTTCATATCCAAAGCGGTGATATTCTCCCGGTTTTACTGAAATAGCAAAGTCCTCAGTCAGCTTGTTGTCATGCATAAAGCCAAACTCTTCCAGTGAACATTGTCCTCCATTAAACTTCCAAAGGAACGGACGCACCAGAGCTGCATCCCATTCTTTTTCCACTCCGGCCGTAATCACGAGCTGCTCCTCATAATAGGAACGAACCACCCTGGCACTGAATATACCCAACTCGAAGTAAGCATTTTCCTCAACAAAAATATCGGTCTCAAATCTTCCATAAGTCTGGTCTTCTTCTCCAAATACCACAAAGCTCTTGGTCTCATCAGCCCATTCCAGAATACTGTGAAATTCCTTTTTCTGCTCCTCATCCGGAAGCTGAAGCAGGCAGCCATCCTCTGTATCCTGCACATGTCCCATTAATTCATGAGTAATCTTTGCTTCTTCTCCATTCCAAATGGGATTTCTGAAGCGAAGTTCCTTATTGGATTTTAAAGATGCCATTCCGGTTCTCGGACGATAAACACGTCCTCCCTCATCTTCGGATCGCACCACATATTCTCCGCGATTTTGACCGAACATTTTCCAGACATAATAAGTAGGAATTCCAAGGCTCTGATGATTATTGAAACGAATCAGATTAGGATACCACGCTCTGTAATTTACATTTTCAAATAATGGAGCATAAGAGGCCAATGTTACGATATCCTGATTTTTCTCAATACCCATAAGGAAAGCCGCTTCTCCCAAAGCCGCATACAACTGTCCCATATAGTTGCCTTCGTTTACAGCCACCTCTCCTACAAAGATTTTTGGTCCCTTACGATCGTAGTCATCATAATAATTTACACGTTCTGCAAAGAACTCTGTCGTACTGTAAAAATGTTCATCCACACACTCGGCAGGACAACCATTTTTCTCTACATGCTCATTGGCTATGGTTTTAATCTGGGGATACAGTTCCTTTACCTTCTTATAAATCATGTTGTATCGCTTTTCATAATCCGGACCCCAGTTTTCATTACCAATTTCCAGATAGGTCATTTTAAAGGGTTCCGGATGCCCCATAGAAGCACGAAGCCTTCCCCATTTGCTTTCCTTAGAGCCGATAGCATATTCAATGGCATCCAGTGTATCCTGTACCATTTCATCAAGAGCCTCTCCTTCCAGAAGGACACTCTTTCTTCCCTGACAGGTCATTCCGCAGTTACATACATACAGGGGCTCCATCCCCAGATCCTCGCAAAGCTGCAGATATTCATGAAAGCCAAGTCCTAATGTACTTCTGTAATGCCATACAAACAGCTTACTGGGTCTTTCCCATGCCGGACCTACCGTATCCCGAAATCTCATCGCTGTGGACGGTGTCGTTCCTTCCACAATACAGCCTCCGGGAAAACGCATAAACTTTGGACTCATTCCCTTAAGCTTTTCTACAAGATCTGTTCTGAGTCCATGCCCCATGTAGGTATTGTCAGGCATTAGTGAAATAAATCCCAGCAGAACCTCTCCGCCTTCTTTGCAGGAAATAGTAAGCTGTGCCTCGTGACAATCCTCAGCTGCTGTCAGCTTCATGTCATATCTTGTATACTCCTGACCGGAAACCACCAGACTGTTTCCAGCCAGTACTTTTCCCTGGTATTCGATCGCTACGTCCAGTCCTATTTCTTCCTTTGCTTTTGCAAATAAATACAAAGAGTAACTTTCTCCAGCCTTTACGGATATACCGCAGTAACCGGTATTAGTCAGAGATCCGTCCTTTTCAAACTGCATACGCAGAGCTGCGTCCCGATGTTCATTCAGGGTATCCGTCAGTTCCAGTTCCATTTTTGCATTGTGTGTATACCATGCCGGTATTTCTGTCTCCGGAATATTGTTGCCCTTTACCCAGCGGCATAAGCCTTCTCCGTTGCAAAACTCATCCAGCCATCCGGATACGGTTTTTACATGGACGCCATCTTCCTGCTGTATATAACCCTCCGGTAAAACGGAATCTTCGAAGCTTCTGTTTCGAAGCATTTCCGGATAAAGTCCTCCGTCTCCGGCACGGTTAATGTCTTCAAAAAAGATTCCGTATAAATCCCTGGCTGTCTCAAATCGTCTTTCCTTTGTTTTAATCTTTAACTTGCTCATTGTAGTCTCCTTTTTTACATTCTTAGAGTTTTGATCACTGCCTGTATATGCAATAACATAGATTATGATAACTCAAATGATCTTAATGCAGCATTTCCGTTACCGCGATAGGTCAGGTAAAGCGCCTGTATTCCATCCGGAATCGTAACCGGTGCGGTATACTTTTCCCAGACATTGGTATATTGAACCTCTAATGTCGCCAGTACCTCTCCATCCCATGCTGTCTTTACTTCAAAAGTGCCATCTGCATAGCCCCGGATCCAAATACTGATTTCACGAATATCATGGCAGTCAAAATATTTGAAGCCGATGGTAGTTGAATCTGTAATATTGGCAATATATCCAACTTCTTCGTCTCCATCCCTGCCGTCCTGCATTACTCGTGGAAAATTCCCTTCGCCCACATAAACTGATGGGGTATCGGTAAACAGATTACATGCAAGATAAGCGGGGTATTCGCCTTTACCCTCAAGCGGACCTCCATTTAAACCGCAGGAGGTAATTTTTACCTGTGGAATACTGCCGTCCGGCATAATCTGCAGTTTTTCAGCACATCCCTGTCTGCTGTACCAGGTATTATTGGTATGCCTGTGATAAAAAATGTACCAGTCCTCTCCGATCTGCACAATACTTCCGTGATTATTGGCACCGTAAGCTGTTGGCATATCTGCCGGCTTGTAGGTATCGATGTGCAGATCACAATTGCTGACAATAACTCCGCCATAGACAAAGTCCCTAGTAGGATTCTTGCTGGTGGCATAACATAATTCGTGCATTAATATGGATGAATAGACAAAATAATAGGTGTCACCTACTTTACGGATGGAAGGTGCCTCAAAAAACTCATGTCCCTCAAATCCAGTACCGGCACCATATTCACAGCCGGGGGCCACAAACACCGGAGCTTCCCTGATCGTCAGCATATCTGCTCCCAACACCGTAACCATAGCTCCGGTACGGGATTTATCACCTTTTCCGCAAAATCCGGTATAAAGATATGTCACATCTCCTTCCGTCAGAACCCCCGGGTCAAACTGGGGCTCATCACCTTCCTTTTCGCCCAGACGTGTGCCATCTTCATAATGAACATAGCCATAAAATTCATACTTTCCTGCCGGAGTATCACATACAGCAACTGAAACTACCGGAACCTTGTCCAACACGTAATAAAGATAGTACCTTCCGTCCGGTCCCACCGTAACATCCGGGGCATACAGACACATTTTGCCTTCCGGGTTCAGCGGATCGGCTGTCTTCGGATAAATCACACCCTCATATCTCCAGTTGCCCAGGTCATCGACCGGAGCTGACCAGCACACATAGTCTCCCATGCAGAAAACATATCCGTTAAAGTAATCATGGGATCCGTAAACATATACGCGATCGCCAAAAACATAAGGTTCTCCGTCCGGAATATACTCCCAGGACGGTAAATATGGGTTAAACGCTTGTTTTTTCACTTTGATATCCTCCTTTGCAAGCCTAATCCATGTACATTGTTTCATAAAGCAAATTACTGGGTGCTGGTTTAAGCCTTCAAGCTGACCACACGATCATAGTCATATCCTCGATCCGGATTCACCTTTCCGGCATTCAGTTCGAAATAAACCACACCGTTTTCGTTTACAGGAAGCTCTACGCAGATATTTCCGTCCTCCTGCTTTTTACGCTCTGTTTTTACAAAAGGTCTGGATGATTCCCGAATCAGCTTCGTCTGTTCCTCACTCAGATTGGCAGGTTCTCCCATATCATGCCATACCTTCAAAGGATTACATGTTTCCTCATCTACCGTCTTAGTCAGGAAGCAGTACTCCTCCTGTTCAGCCGGAAATGTAAACTCCAACAGCATTTTTTCTTTACCCTGTTCTGCACTTTTACGGGCAATATTCCAGGCTACACCTAGATAATCACCGTTTGCACGTTTCAAAACGACAATATTGTCATCCTTATATACACAATTGGCTTCACTTTCCTCAAGCTTTTTGTAAAAAGCAAATGTCCAGAAGGTCGGCTTGGTAATACAGCCATTGGCAACCAGTCCAAAGCCGCCGTGGAATGGTGTAAAAGGAACTCCCAGCTCTTCAAACACATCACCAAATGTCCAGTAGGAATAGGATTCATTCACATCTCCCAATCTGGAAAGCTGCTGTGCTATTAAGGCCGCATTCAGGTTTGTATCATGAATGACGCCCTGAGGAGTATAGGAGCTGTTGAACTCCGTGATATGAATCTGCAGACCCTTATATTCCGGGAAACTGTCAATAATATCTCTGGTTGTTTTTAAATTGGCAAAGCCGTCCTCTGCCTTCATCAGTTCAGAATATGCATAATGTCCAATATATTCCGGCGGATCAATGGTGTAATGATGTCTGGTTACGAAATCCACAGGTATGTGATTCTCATGGCAATATTCCATAAATGCCTGAATCCATTTCTCATCCGTTCCTCCACAAACAGCAGGGCCTCCTACACGGAATCCCGGATTCACTTCCTTTATGGCATCAAAGGTTCTATGGAACAGCTTAAAATATTCCTGCATATCCGCATTTTCCCAGAAGCCGCAAAGATTGGGCTCGTTCCATACTTCAATGGGCCATTGAATAACTTCCTCTTCTCCATAGCGTTCCATCAGATGCCGCAGCAATGAACGCACCATATCACACCACATATCATAATCTTTTGGAGGAGTGGTATTTCCCTGCCAGTAAAAGATAGTCTGGCTTCCACTTGCCAACTTTTTAGGCATAAAACCCAGTTCAAGAAAAGGTCTCAGCCCCACCTTCTTATAGGCATCCATTACTCTATCCAGATAAGTATAGTTGTACTCGACCCTTACCTTACCATCCTCCTCATAGGTCTGAAAGATCGCCATATCATCACAGAATAATCCATGTCCCCGGATATGCTTAAATCCGATTTCCTTTTGAACCAGGCGCAGCTCCTCCTGATATTCTTCTGTCAATGCAAGCCCCATTCTTCCGGTTCCCACACAATAATCTACATTATTGTGAAAAAAGGCCTTTGAATCCTTTGTAATCACGATCTTTTTTCTGTCATTCTCTGTTGCTCCACCCAAATTTACCATGCATGTATCTCCTTCTTCTAAATCATGTTCCTATGCAGTCACGCATCAGATGTCTGACCGCTGCACGATCCGCAGCTCTCTGATGACGATTGCCATATTAATCTGATACTATCGCATTGATCTAAAGTTTCCAATGATTTATACTATAAGAAAATTGATATATCCTCTGATGTATCAGAACGGAGATTCCAGATGACTGAAATTGAATTTGTCGGCTACAGTGCCGTTCACCCCTCAGATTTTATATATGATGTTCCGAATGGCTTGACAGGCTATCTTCTACTTCTTTTCGACTCTCCCTCGGAGCTGCTCATAGACGGAAGACTAATGCGGACAGCCGCCAATTCTGCTATTCTGTATACACCAGGAAGCAGGATTTATTACCGTGCTGCCGGTGAAGAATACCGGAATGACTGGATTCGTTTTCGTTCCGATCACTCCTTCGTGAAGCTGTTTCCGTTAACAAACACCCCATTTCCCGTAACAGATCCGGAATACTGTCATCAGCTTTTTAAATTACTAACCTGGGAGTCCGCCTTTTTCTCCTCTGAAAGCGAAGCAAACATTACTCACCTGCTGCGGGTTCTGTTCTCCAAATTAAGAGAAGGAATCCAGAATGAGTCCCCGGGTATTCACGATCATGAGCTGATTGCATTGCATAAGATGATCTACAATAATCCTCAGCTTCCATGGAATATAAACATGATGGCTGCGAAGCTTCACTTAAGTCCCAGTCATCTTCAGGCTCTCTATCACCGCCAATTTGGCTCCTCCTGCATGGACAATGTCATCGAAGGACGTCTGCGCCGTGCACAGGATTTATTAGAGTACAGCGAATACTCCATCCGCGACATTTCCGAGCAATGTGGTTATAATAATGTAGAGCATTTCTGCAGACAGTTCCGTCAGCATAACGGCTGTACCCCTGGACAATACCGGAAAAATGCATCAGCGGGAAGCAACAAAAGACTTCTCACCCACAATACCCTGGGAGGAAGGGAGTTGGAGAAGATTAATCGAAATATCCGGAAATAGTGTTTCGGTAGCTGCTTTATTCATCCCAATATTTGTTCATATTTAATTTCAACATTTCCAAAATTTCACGCCTCATCTGCTCTGCTGTGTAACTGACAGGGAAAAATCTGTGAAGCTGCTCCGTTTTGAATACTACGCGGTCTATCTCTTTTTGCTTAATTTCACTTGCAAAGTCAAGTAAACTATCTATAATTACTTTTCATTGGCGATATCCCAGCAATATTTCTAAAACTCCAAACTATCCGCATTGAGCAGAAAATACTTCATTCCCATGATTACAAAGCCTTCCTCATTTCTCCAAGGCTTTTTTGTTCCGTTTACTACCACGATCTTTTTAAATGAATCAGGGATATTTCTAAATGAATTAAATTCCTGCTTCTGCTTTTCCTCAGAGGTCATATCATAAGCCACCTGAATATAATATCTCTGACTCCCCTGATTGACCACAAAATCAACTTCAAACTGCTTTCGAGTTGTTTTTCCTTCATCATTTTTCGCATACGCCTCTACAATACCAACATCCACATTATAACCTCTGATAAGCAGCTCATTGTAAACAATATTTTCCATGATATGAGTAGGTTCCTGCTGTCTAAAATTCAATCTTGCATTTCTAAGTCCCACATCTGAAAAATAGTATTTCAGATTTGCTCCCACATATTTTCTACCTTTAATATCATATCTGTCAGCTTTAGAAATCAAAAATGCCTCCACAAGATAATCTATATGGTTGGATATGGTCTTATTGCTGTAATTGATGCCTCGTTCACTTTTAAACGTATTTGATATTTTAGTTGGGTTAGTAGGAGCTCCTATCGCAGAAGCAAGGATATCTACTAAAGTATCAATCTCATCAACATTTCGCAGCTTGTTTCGTTCTACAACATCCTTAATATAAACATTTGTGAAAATGTTTTTTAGATACTCAGCCTTTTGGCGTTCCACAGAAAACTGTAGCACTTGTGGTAAACCACCATATATCATATATTCCTCCCAAGCATCATCATAATCTCCATCGAAAGCCGCATAGAACTCTGCGAAGGACAACGGATATATTCTTATCTCATCTCCTCTGCCTCTAAATTCAGTTACAATATCGCTGGATAAAAACTTAGAGTTGCTTCCAGTCACATATACATCAATATTGCTGATTCGAAGCAGGCTATTCAGCACTTCCTCAAATCGTGACATAAATTGTACTTCGTCCAAAAGCAGATAATATTTCTGGTCATCTTCCACCCGCTCTTTAATATGCTGGTAACACTTCTTTGGATCTCTCAGCTCCTCATTTTCAATGCCATCCAAAGCAATCTCAATGATATGGTCATTATCTACACCACTCTCCAATAAATATTTCTTAAACAATACAAATAACAGGAATGATTTCCCACATCTCCTGATTCCCGTGATAATCTTTATCATCCCATTATCTTTTCTTATCTTTAACTGTTCAAGGTATGCATCTCTTTTAATCTCCATGAGTTCAACTCCTTGTTTTTGTAAATTTACACACTTTTTGGTAATTAAATTATATCATCTAGGATTTATTTAATCAATATACATTACTATTTTATGTGTATTTTAACATTTCTATGCAGTTGATAACCAATTAACTATCTTTTCATAGAAAAGCAGGTAGTCTTTGATACAATGTCAAGTGATGAATTCAAAAAGGAAAAAATTGGACTTGGAATGGCGATTGTAAAAGGTCTGATTGCTCACCTTGCAAAGCCTGTAAAAATCGAAAATGTAAAGAAAATTTTGTGCGATTATTCGGTATAGCGATTAGGATTTCTCGAATCCGTAAACCCATTTTCCACGTAAGAACAGATACAGAAAAATCACGGAGCTGATACCCCAAGTCAATGGGTATGCCCAGAAAATCACTCGTATATCCGGGAGAATACGAACTGCCACAGTAATGTAGCTTACGCGAAACAAACACCAGTCACAGAGCATAACGATCATCGGAACGGATGCGTTACCTGATCCACGAAGTATTGCTGCGATGCAATGAGAAAACGCCAGCAGACAATAAAATAACGCAATTGTTCTGGACTGCATGACTCCATAATGTACAACATCAGGATCTCTGTTAAACGCTGTGATCAGTACCGGTGCTGCCACATATATGATAATACCGATCAACTCTGCAATAGTAATCGAGCAGAGAACTCCAAATCTTGCTCCCTTTTTCGCCCGGTCATACTGTTTTGCACCCAGATTCTGACTGACAAAGGTTGTCAGAGCCATTGTAAAACAGGTCACCGGCAAAAAGGCGAATCCCTCTATCTTGGAGTAGGAACCACATCCTGCCATCGCCATTTTTCCAAATGCATTTATATTTGACTGTACAAAGACGTTCGCGATCGCGATCACTGAATTCTGAAAACCGGATGGTACACCATTCTGGATGATCTGCTTCAGCATAGAACTGTCAAAACGAATCTCTCGCAATTCCAGACGATATTCTTCTTCCACACGCAGCAGATGAACCATACAGAGCAGTGCACTGACAAACTGTGAAATTGCGGTTGCAAGTGCTGCTGATCCGACTCCCATGCCAAGACCTGCGATAAAGAAAATATCCAGAACGACATTGACACAGGAAGAAATAATCAGATATATCAGAGGATGGCGTCCATCACCGACCGACTGCAGAACTCCAACAAAGATATTGTACATGACAACACCCATAGACCCTGCAAAATATGTACGGAAATACACAATAGATTCCGGGAGCACGTCCGCAGGAGTTCCCATCAATACCAGGATCTTTGGTGCCAGAAACATTCCCAAAACTGTCAGCACAGCACCGGCCACAAGTCCAAATGCAACCGTTGTATGGATTGCCTTTTTCAGGCAGTCTCTTTTTTTGGCTCCGTAATATCGTGCAATAACAACACCTGCACCCATGGCAATGCCGTTAATAAAACCTACCATCAGAAAAATCAGATTTCCAGATGAACTGACTGCCGCCAGTGCATTACTTCCTAGAAAATTTCCTACGATCAGGGAATCAGCAGTATTATACAATTGCTGGAACAGATTTCCCAGAAACAATGGAATTGCAAAAAAAATGATCTTTTGGGAGATACTTCCCTCTGTCATTCTCAGACTCTTTTTCATAGTTAAAATTACGCTTCACTTTCCTGTGTTCTTTGAATCAATAGAGATGAAGGACTGCTTGTAGAGCTGGAATTTGGAACGTGCTTTATAAATTTTTTCCGATCCCCTCAAGTTCGTTCATGGAATCCTTGTTTTTTTCAAGTTCATCTCTAGCTGTTGCGTAATATGATTTTTTGAAAAGCATATCCCATGAAAGATATTTTGCCATACAGTCAAACTGCTTATCAATCAGCTCATACTGGATACTGTCTACTGGAGAACCGCCTACAACAATCGTGCCAACTTTTTTATTTTTTAACTGCAATCCACGGCAGTAGCACTTATCAATGATAAGTTTCAATTGTGCTGACATTCCCCACCAATAAACTGGTGTAGCAAAAAGAATCATATCTGCGGCAGCAATTTTATCAATTGTAGGATTTGTATCATCCTTATCGACGCATCCCTTAGAGCATTGACAGACACCACATCCCTTGCATGGTGCAATGTTGAGTTTGTC
>ERZ507587.78-NODE-78-length-38218-cov-8.4169_pt1 | contig 38218 bp, 32 predicted proteins | sample MGYA00512412_ERZ507587 | MGnify/ENA metagenome assembly ERZ507587
CTCTTCCGATCTTGATATTGATGATTATAAGGCAAGAAGAAACGATGCACTTCAGTATTTGGTTCATGAGATAAAATTTCATGGATATAGCTACTCGTATTTAGAAGATATATATCATATTATTAAGCAAAAAGAACCTGAGATAATTGAAAAAATAGAAAAAAATTTATCTGTAAATAAAATGGTTCAAATAAACAATGAATTAGAAAAACAAGCAAGAGAAAGAAAAAGGGTTATAAGGGCATATAAAACTTTAAGTAATAATAAAAAAGTAGAAGAATTGGCGCAGAGGCTAAGAGAAAGAAATATTAAGCACGTTATATTGTACTATTATTCTTATGCAACAGATCTGTTAATTAACTATGCTGATCAGTTGGGAATTGTAATTGATTATATTGTAGAGGATGTTAAGGAACCGAGAAGAATTCCGAGACTTCCATATAATACAGTGAATTATCCGAATTGTGATGCAATAATTAATTGTAATATCCGTTATCCTAAATTATCAAAAAGAAAGCTAGAAGAAAGGACAAACAACTTAATAATAAATGCAGAAGATATTCTGGATTTGAGAGAGTGTTTGTAAAAGATTATGGAAGAAAACAGCATAAAATGTATAAATATGAATTTATGTACAGCATGTGGGGCATGTGAAAATATATGTCCTGCACATGCTGTCGTTATGCAGTATGATCAAAACGGGTTTATGTACCCAATTATAAATGAAAATTGTATTAATTGTGGTAAGTGTAAGTCGGTTTGCCAAGTTATAAATCCTGTAAATTTATATGATTCACCTGATACATATGCGGTGTGGAACAAAAATAAGGAAGTAAGAATGGCAAGTTCTTCGGGCGGTTTTTTTTCGATTATTGCTCAATATGTTATAGACCGTTCAGGTGTGGTATTTGGTGCTGTTTATACTGATAATTTTGATGGAGTTTATACGGCATGTGCAAAGACAATGACAGAAGTTACTTTTATGCGGGGATCAAAGTATGTTTTTTGTGAAACAAGAGAGGCTTTTCAATCTGCCAGAAATTATTTGGAAAATGGAAATTATGTTTTATATACAGGAACACCATGTGAAATCGCTGGTCTGATAAGTTATCTTGGAAAAAACTATGAAAAGTTGATCACATGTGATTTTGTCTGTCATGGAGCAAATTCTGTTGCGGCATATCAATCATGGCTTTTGGAATTTACAAAAGGGCAGACGGTAAAAAAGCTGGACTTTAGAGATAAATCTGTTTTTAAATGGTCAACAACGGCTACTGCATATTTAGAAAATGGAAATATTATTCGGGAAAATCATGAGAATTGTTATTGGTATAAAGGTTTCTTAGAGGGGGTTATTATAAGAAAAAATTGTAGCACATGTCCATACGCAAAAGGAGAAAGATGTGCTGATTTTACCATGGGTGATGCTTGGCAAGTTGGAAGAATTAATAAAGCTTACAATGATCAGTTGGGAACATCACTGATACTGGTAAATTCAGATAAGGGAAAAAGGATTTATGAAGTGCTTAAATCTGAAATGGAATTATGTGAGAAAATTGATTTAGAAGAAATTAGAAAATATAATGGAAATTTAAATTATCCACAAAAACAACATTTATCAAGAAGATTTTTTTTCTCACATTTAGATAAAGATGGGTATCATAAAGCATTATGGTATGGACGCGGATTGCGATGGGATGTTGGTATTGTTGGGTGGTGGTTTGCTTCTAATTATGGAAGTGCATTAACATATTATGTTTTGGCAAAAAGTATAGAAAAAACTGGAAAAAGTATTATTTTTATACCAGTTCCACAGCTAAATGGGAAAGACTGGGATTCCGATACACAAATTGTTGAGGAATTTATGTCCAAGCATTTTAAGATTGCTAATAAAAGAGACTATAAACATTTAAATGAAATGAATCGGTTTTGTGATTCATTTTTGTTGGGATCAGATCAAATGTGGACAGAGTCTACAACTAAGTTAGTCGGATATTCTTTTTTCTTGGATTTTGTAGACAAAGAAAAAAAGAAGGTTGCCTGTGCAACATCGTTTGGTGCGAGTCATTTTAATACTGATTTAAAAATGAGATATACGGCACGGGATTATCTTAAACAATTCGACGCAATCAGTGTGCGTGAAGAAAGTGGTGTAGAGATATGTCATAAAGCTTTTGGAATTAATGCAGAACAGATTATTGATCCTATATTTTGGGAAGGAAAAACGATTTTTGATCAATTAGTTGATTCCGAAACGGAAAACGAATTACCGGAACATTATTTATTATGTTACATCTTAGATCCCGATGAAGAAAAAAAGAAATTTGTTAAATATATTGCTGAAAAAAATAAGCTTACAATATTATCTGTTTTGGGAATGAAGGAATATAACATAAATAAAGATTGTTGGCATATAGGACAACTTGTTGAAAAGCCTGCTATTGAAGAGTTTGTTTTGCTGGTGAAAAAGTGTGACTTTTTGATTACCGATTCTCATCATGGGACTTGCATGGGAATTATTTATGAAAAAAATTATTTTGCACTGGGAAATAAAAAAAGGGGAATAGATCGGTTTCTGACAGTGGCTGAAAAATTGGGGACACAAAACAGGGTTGTTACGCAACCGTTTGATTATGATAGGGTAAATACAGTTTCAAAAATTGATTATAAACAAGTTAGGTTTAAGTTAGAACAGGAGATTCTCAGAGCAAAAGAATGGTTAAAAAAAGCGTTTGAAAAAGAAACTATTCCAGGTGAAGAAACGGTTTATAGTTTACTAAGAAGAATTGAGAAACTTGAAGAACAGGTTAGAAAATTACAAGGTTAATTTTTTATTAGAAATAATTTCAAAAAATAACTCATGTAAGAAAGGAGGTCTATGAAGGTTTTAAAATGGGTAAAAGATCTTTTTTCGGATCAGAAAAAAACTACAGTATCGGTAACTGGAAATAGTATACATAAAGAAAAAGATGTAATGAACATTGAGGCAGAAAACGGTGACGTAAAAATTGAGAATTATCACCTAAGTAATCTAAAGGGAATACTTGTGATAATGATAGTTCTTTTGATACTGATAGTGATAGTTATAGTGGCTAGTATTTTGGCACCGATTTATGGTAAGAAGAGTGACACCGAAAAAAATAGTAATATTACAAATGCAAATAAGGAACAAGTGTTCAACAATCGATATGTATATGGAAATTATGATGGACTGATAAGGCATGATAATAGTACTACAGCTTTTCAGAAGTGTGATAGTGAGTTTTATATCAGTCTGGCTGAGCGGAATAAAGGAAATTATGTTCGTGTATTAGTGTTTTCTATTGAATCGTATTTTGGGGATATGAATAATTATCAATCTGAAGATGAAAAATGGAATTACATAGAAGATATATACAATGCGGTGTGCATTTCTTTATGTACGGAATATGATTGCAAATTAGAGAAGAAGACACAGGATCAATGGCGGTATATTGAGAGTGAAAAAGGAGTATATTTTTCTGCTTCTTTTTTCGCAGGAAAAAAAGAGTTTATAAATTCAATTGTGAGTGACCGTGAAAAAAATAATGGACAACCATGGTTTGTTTTACAAAAATGTCTTTATTTTGGAGATTACTATATTATTACTGTTATTTTGACACATGATGGCACATATGGGGAGTTCATGAAGAGTGATTTAAAGGAGGATTTAAGATTAAAAAGGTGTTTTCAGAGTTTTTATCAGGTATATTCGGAAGGACAGTTTATTACGCAATCTTATTGATAAGAAAGACAGGATATAGATATTGGGTTTGACTTAGTGTAGCGCATAAGAGGGAGAAGATAATATGTTTGATAGCAGTTACATAATTGACATTTTATTGAAATCTCAAAAAGGAGAATTAAAATGTATGACTATTTAATTATAGGTTCCGGATTATTCGGCTCTGTATTTGCCAGACAGGCAGCCGATGCCGGAAAGAAAGTGCTTGTAATAGATAAGCGCCCAAACATTGCCGGAAATGTTTACACAGAAAAAGTAGAGGGCATCAATTTCCACAAATACGGTGCCCATATTTTTCATACAAACAACACAGAGGTATGGAATTATGTAAACCGTTTTGCAACGTTCAACCGTTTTACGAATTCACCGGTTGCAAACTACAAAGGGGAATTGTATTCCATGCCTTTTAATATGTATACATTCAACAAGATGTGGGGTGTAGTCACACCGGAGGAGGCGGCTGCCAAAATTGAGGAGCAGAAGAAGGAAATCACCGGAGAACCGCAAAATCTGGAAGAACAGGCAATTTCCCTTGTGGGGCGTGATATCTACGAAAAACTGGTGAAAGGCTATACCGAAAAACAGTGGGGGCGTGACTGCAAAAAGCTTCCGGCATTCATTATCAAGCGTCTTCCTGTCAGGCTTACGTTTGATAATAATTATTTCAATGCATTGTATCAGGGAATTCCGATCGGTGGTTACACAAAACTGGTAGAGAATTTGCTGGAAGGCATTGAAGTCCGGTTAAACGAGAACTATCTGAAAGATAAGGCAAAATGGAATGCGATGGCGAAAAAAGTTGTTTATACCGGAGCCATTGATGCCTATTTTGACTATACATTGGGAAATCTGGAATACCGTTCGGTACGTTTTGAAAATGAGATTCTTGATATGCCGAACTTTCAGGGGAATGCGGCGGTAAATTATACAGATCGTGAGACTCCGTGGACAAGGATCATTGAACACAAATGGTTTGAGTTCGGAAAAGATGAAAATGGAAATGACTTGCCAAAGACCATTATCAGTAAGGAATATTCTTCGGAGTGGAAGCCGGGGGATGAGCCATATTACCCGGTTAATGATAAGAAGAACGGGGAACTTTACCAAAAGTATAAAGCGCTGGCAGAGAAAGAGGAAAATATCATTTTTGGAGGCCGCTTAGGGGAATACAAATATTATGATATGGATGCGGTGATTGCAAGTGCTCTGGAATGTGCCAGAAATCAATTGTATTGATTAAAAGTGCAGGAATCTGCAAAAATAATCAATAGAAACATTGAAAAAGTTTAAGAGGCAGTGATCATGAAAAACGAAGTGAAAATTGCATTGAATATCTGCACATTCCAGCGTGAAGAATTTATTCACAGAAATCTGTCACTTTTGCAGGCATCGGATTTTTTCAATCCGGACAACCCGCAGTATTACGGAAGGCTTCATATTTTTGTGGTGGACAATGGCAGCAGTCTGCAATTGCCGGAGAGTCCGTATGTGCATTGTATTTATAACAGGAATACCGGAGGTTCCGGTGGATTTCAGAGAGGAATTGAGGAGATCCGTAAACGAAATGAGGGATTTACCCATGTCATTTTTATGGATGATGATGTTGCCTTTGACATCAGCAGCTTTTACCTGCTGTTTGATTTTTTATCCGGGGTCGGGGAGGCGGACAGGAACCGCCCGGTAGCGGGACGCATGTTTTGCATGGATGATCCATATATCCAGTACACGGCGGCAGAGAAGTGGAACCGGGGAATGGTTTCGCATGTGGAGTTCATGCGCGATGTCCGAGAGACGGCATACACACAGGGCAAAGTGATCTACGATGCGGATGCGGATTACGGCGGCTGGTGGTTTTGCTGTTTTCCATATGTATTTGTACAGGAAAATGATGTGCTTCCGTTTTTCATCCACTGTGATGATGTGGAATATGGTCTGCGATGCGGAAAAAAGCCAATCATTATTGAAGGAGTGCAGGTGTGGCATGAAACATACGACAAGCGGATGACACCTCTCATGCAGTATTATGACACGCGAAACCCGATGTTTGTGAATCAGCTCTATGGTTTTTTGCCGGAGCCTTTGCAGCTTTTGCAGCAGTGGAAGGATAAGATGACGGCGTTTCATGTAAAAGGAGACTGGCTTTCGGAGTATTATGTGATCCTTGCAATGAATGATTTCTTGAAAGGCATGGGGTGGTTGAAGCGGATTGATGCGGGGAAGTATCACAAAAAACTGCAGAAGGCAAAAAGCTGCAGGGTAAAGAATGCGATATGCTGGCGGCTTGTGGAGCACCGGGCGAAAAAGAAATTCATGGTACACAAAAACAACGGCTCCGGTTAATCGGAGCCGTTGTGTGAAATGCTGTATTATTTACAGATCGCCGTATCTGCGTTTATATTCAGCAAGTTTGGCATCCTGGTCAGCAAGTTTGGCATTCTGGTCAGCAAGTTTGGCATCCCGGTCAGCAATCTCGGAATCCTTTTTGGAACAGGCTCTTTTCAGTGCATCGCGTTCATGGATAACTTCGAATAATTCATCGGTTGGGAGTTTCAGTACAGGTTCTGTCATATTATACACCTCCTGACATAAATTTCTGTTACGGTAAGAAATGCGGAGCATGGACTTTTGCAAAAGCATTAAAATAAGTTTTTTGTCAGTTTCCGTTAAAAATCCCTCTGCGATTTCCTGATCTAAGATAAGTATAGTTTCCTGCAGAAAAGAAGTCAATTCTTCTTTGGATTTCTGTACTTTTTTCTCAAGATCATGTCGTTTATCAGGGGATTTTGCTGACTGCATCTTGCGGTCAGAAGGGATGTGGCGGCGGAACCGGATTGGAAGAAACGGGATGAGCATACACAAATGTTTCTCTTTGATTTCTTCGAGGGTATAGGACTGCACCTTTACGGTTGGAACGCGGTATTCGTGAGTACTGCCATCCTGAAACCGGATCAGACAGCTTAGATAATCCGGGATCTTTTTCGTTCCCTGCAGGAAAAGAACGGCAGAGTTCGGGAATTCGAGCAGAAGCTGCGGATTTTTGGTGTCGGGCCGATAATTCAGGGACGCATGAACATCATACTCAAACATACGGATTGTGATAAGTCCATTGTATGTAATTTCACATTCAAAGTGGTAAATATCCGATTCATTTACACAGAATGTGAGGTCAGCCTTAATGGTCGAAATTTCTTTTGTATCCGAGCGTTCTACAGAATACTCTGTGGAAAGTGGAACAACAGAGGAATCTTCGGGATATTTTTTCCCATAGATTTCATAGATGAGCGGAAACAGGAGTTTGGGAGAACTGTAAGTTGCTTTTTTTATAATTAAATCCCAAAGTTGCGTTTCCGTGGAAATTTCTTCAGGCAGCCCGTTGTTACGAATAATTTCTTCAATCTCTTTCGAATGAAGATGGTAAGTATGGCGTGTATTGGCCATGTAATATCCTCCTATACTGTTGTGTGTATAATATTTGGAAAAATAAAAAGATTGTTGTTTTTATAATACTGAAAAAAGAAAAACAGAATAACAAATAGGTATATGTATCATAACATACGAGTAACGTAGATACAATAATTTGTTTTATAAAATTAAAGATATAGAAGCAAGTAAGTTACAACTCATTTGAAAAGGTTTTTAAGATATGAGAAGTGAAGTATACAGTTTTCTGGTAAACAGGCATCCGGGAATTTCATACCGGTATCATAAGGTACATGATGATGCAACCGGTATGCGCAGAATGTTTTCCTGGGCATATTTGTTGTGGATAAATTTCGCATATTATGTATTGTTCTGTAGATTTCTCGGAAGAATTCCAGAGATGGAAATTTATGAAAAACACAAATTGATGATAAAAACCAGTGAATCCGAAGGACACCAGAAAGATGCAGGGATTCTTTCTGTAGAGGAGTTTGTCAGAAAAATCAAAGATTACGATGTGATCTCATTTGATATTTTTGATACATTGATTTTTCGCCCGTTTTCTTCTCCGACAGATGTGTTTTATCTGATTGGAGAAAAATTTGATTTCCTCGATTTTAAGAATTTACGTGTGTGGGCAGAATGGGATGCCCGGATGAAATGCAGACAAAAAAACGGACATACGGAAGTGTCGTTACAGGATATATGGGAAAATCTGGAGGAAGATACCGGCCTGAATGCAGAAGAAGGAATGCGGCTGGAGTGTGAGACCGAGGAAAAACTCTGTTATGCAAATCCGTATATGCTGCAGGTATGGAAACGTCTGCAGAAACTGGGAAAGCGCATGATCATTGTTTCGGACATGTATCTTCCACGCTCCTGTATTGAGAGAATACTGCAGAAAACCGGATATACGGGAGCCGAGCGTATTTACATCTCCAATGAGTATGGAGAGAATAAAGCCGGTGGAGATCTGTTCCACCGTGTGATCCGCGATTTTTCCGGTGCGCGTATTGTACATATCGGTGACAATCCACACAGTGATCAGAAAATGGCAAAGGCGAGCGGGCTGGATATTCTGCCCTATCAGAATGTAAATAAAAATGTGTTACTGTACCGTCCGATGGATATGTCATCGATGATCGGCGGGGCATACCGGGGGCTGGTATCCAATCATTTGTACAATGGATCAGAAAAATTCAGTATAGATTACGAATATGGATATGTGTATGGTGGATTGTTTGTTGTGGGGTATTGCCATTTTATTCATGAATATTATGAGCAGCATTATCTCGATCAGTTACTGTTTCTGGCGCGGGATGGAGATATTCTCCGCAGAGTTTACCAGAAATTATATCCCGATGACCGGACGGTATATGTCTACTGGTCACGGAAAGCGGCCACAAAACTGATGGCAGATGAGGATAAGCACGATTTTTTCCGGAGATTCATTTATCACAAGGTCAATCAAAAGATTACGATAGGGGAGGCTCTGCGTTCCATGGAATTGGAACAATTGCTTCCGGAACTTTCAGACTGGCAGGAAATATGGGATGTATGGGAACGAAAATCGGGTGCCGGCAGAAAGCAGAAATTTATTGATTTGCGGGCAGAGGATGAGCTGACAGACAAAAATGCATATCTGCTCCGACGGTTTATTGAGGCAAAATGGGAGCGGGTGATGACACATTATGAGGAACAGCAGGTTGCAGCAGAAAAGTATTACCGGGAGATTCTGCATGGATGTGAAAACGTAGCAGCGGTTGATATTGGCTGGGCGGGAAGCGGTGCGCTCGCGCTTTCCCATCTGGTGGAAAAGGTATGGGGGATGGATTGCCGGATCACAGGGATTGTTGCGGGGACAAATACCATTCATAATGCCCAGCCTGATGCGTCCGATCCATTCCTGCAGGATGGCAGGCTGGTGGCCTATCTGTATTCCGGACAGATGAACCGTGATCTGTTGAAAAAGCATGATCCAAATAAGGATTATAATGTGTTCTGGGAACTGTTGCTTTCTTCCCTGACACCTTCGTTTCAGGGATTTCATGATGGAAGATATCAGACAGAAAAGGAAAGCATTTATCTGGAAACGGTGGATATTACACTGGAATTTGGCAAATATGATTTTAATCCAGAGGGAATCGGGGAAATCCAACGGGGAATTTTGGATTTTGCAGAGCAGTATCTGGAGCATTTTGGAGCATTTCCCTATATGTTTCGGATTAGTGGAAGGGATGCATATGCACCAATGCTTGTGGCTGCAAGTTATGACGAACGCTATCTTAAGATGATAGAAAAAAGATTTCAATTGGAAATTGCGGTGAACTGATGAAGTTTACCGCTTTTTTTATTTTCTTGCAACAAAAATACACCTCCGATACACTGTATAGATAGGAGGGCCTTCCATGGATGAACGTTTATTAGTAAAAAGGGCAAAGCGCGGGGATACCGCAGCGTTTGCCGAATTGTATGGGACAATTTATAAGAGGCTGTATCAGTTTGCGCTGTATACGCTTGGAAATACACAGGATGCGGAGGATGTGGTCAGTGCCGCTGTGATGGAAGCATTTGAAAATATCGGGAAATTGCGGAAGGAAGATGCTTTTTCCGCCTGGATGTATCGTATCGTGGCAAATATGTGTAAACAGAAAATGCGGGAATACTATCAACGGGGAGAAGAACTGACGGAAGAAAACGGTGGCTGGGACGGCTATGTATGGGGTGATACCCGTGAGGAATATATAGAAGTCCGGCGTGCATTTCTTACGATGGATGAGGAGGACCGCATGATTGTGGGAATGCATGTCTTCGGTGGATATAAGACGCGGGAGATTGCGCAGATTCTTGCAATGAATGAGAATACTGTGCGGTCGAGAGAACATCGGGCGTTGCAGCGGATGGAAAAACAGCTGAAGGGATTGAGGTGAGAATATGCAGGAACAGAACCTGGAAGAATGGAAAGAGAAAATAGACAGATCCGCAGAGCAGATTACCGTGCCGGATACTCTGACACCCGGGGCGGTGCAGCAGATGCTGGAGGAGCGGAAAAACCGGACATCCGCAGGCAGGAAAGAACACAGACATTACCGGAGATTTGCCGGAATTGCTGCGGCAGTTGCGGTGCTGGTGATTGCGGTCGGAACCTATGGATGGAATAAGTATGGAACCGATGATGCGCAACCGAAAAAGGCTGCTCTTTCCGTAACAGAGACGGTCGACAGTACGCAGGATACAGAAAAGAAAGAACAAATCGGTGCATTTACTCTGGCAAAAAGTTACCAGGATGTATATGCAGCGGTACAGAAAAAATCCAATTCACAAAAGGAGTTGGCAGAAGGCACAGTGGATGATTCGTTTTTCGTGGAAGATACCGGTTCTGCCGAGGCGAAAAAAGAGTCATCCGGTACCCATTCCGATACCAATTTGCAGGTAAACGGTGTGGACGAGGGGGACATCGTCAAAAATGACGGAAATTATCTGTATGTGCTGAATGATGACCGGGTGACCATTGTGGATATTCGGGACAAAAATATGCGTAAGCTGTCGGAAATACGGCCGGAACTGACGGAAAATGACATCCTTTTGCAGCTATACGTGGATAATGACCGGCTGTATGTTATCAAGCAGGGATGGGAAACACAACAGGAGGAGATTCAGTCCGACAGCACGGAGGCTGACAATGATTCCGGTTTTATCGGATGTTACAAAGATATCGCTTATGAACCGGACGGAAATGTGAGTACAGTTCTTTTGACGTATGACATTTCCGAACGCGCAAATCCGGTATTAAGTGCAACCATGAAAATGGATGGAGCATACCAGAGTTCCCGTAAGGTTGGAAATTTTATTTATCTGTTTACTGACCGTTGGGTGTCCAGAGACGGAAAGAACTGGAAGGCTCAGGTCATTCCGGAGATTGCCGGGAAAAAAGCAGATGCCGGATGTTTTTATGTGCAGAAGAATGGGACAACAGAAGTCATTATGGCATCTGTAAATCTTAAAGAGCCATCGAAGGCTGCAGACCATATGGTGCTTCTCGACAGCGGACGACAGGTTTATATGGGAACGGATGCAATCTATCTGTATCAGATGGAATATGAGCGTGGAGAAAAGACAAAGATCGCCAAGTTTTCTTATAAGAATGGAATGTTTTCAGCAATTGCAGAAACAACCGTAAAGGGGGCGATCTGGGATACGTTTGCTATTTCGGAAAGTGGGGGAGAACTTCGTATTCTGACAACAGATTCCCAAAATTCTTTATCCGAAAACCGCCTGTATCTGCTGGATGCGGACCTGAAAAAAGAGGGATTGCTGGAAAATATTGCAAAGGGAGAAGAGATTTATGCGGCACGGTATCTGGGAAATATAGCATATTTCATTACTTATCATAATACCGACCCGTTGTTTGCAGTAGATATTTCCGATCCGGCACATCCGAAGCCGCTGGGAAATGTGAAGATGACAGGATATTCCGATTATCTGCACCCGTTTGGAGATGGACTGTTGCTTGGCATCGGCTATGAAACCGATGCTAAGACAAGCGAGAAGACAGGGGTAAAACTGACAATGTTTGATATCTCCGATCCGATAAACCTTAGGATTTTGGATTCTGTGACGATAAACGAAGATTTCTGCAGTGCCGCAGAGAATTACAAGTGTGCATTTGTAGATACCGGACGTGGACTGGTCGGATTTGCGACAGAGACCTGGACCAAAACCAATTATAACAGGTATATGCTGTTTCAGTGGGATGGAACGTCTTTTGCAAAGAAAATTTCCTTAAAGAGAACACAGCAGAAAATGGATACGTGGACCGGTGCAGAACAGATGAGGGGACTTTCTTCGGGTGACTGTTTTTATGTGCTTCATGTGGAACGGGATGATTTTTCACTTATTTCGTATGATATGAAAAATGATTTCCAGGAGATTGAGACCAAAAAATATTAAAAATACATAAAAAATGAGATAAAAACGAAACTTTTTTGCACATTTTTCTTGAAAAAGGTTTTACTTATTGTTAAAATATGTTATAGTTAAGTAACAAAGTTGTAACAAATCGGAGGAAGTGCATTGAAGTTTAAGTTTACATGGGGCAGAAAGTTGATCGCAGGTATTTTGCTGGCGGCAGTTGTAGTAGGGGGTACTGCAGCACCGGCAGAAGCAGCATCGAAGAATCATACCGCGGTTGTGGCACAGGATAATTACCGAAAAACATTGTGTAAGGGATTTCTGGGAAAGAGTTATGGCAGTGTGGTTGATGGAATCCGCTGTGACTGCAGTGGTTACACACGGGCAGCCCTGAATCGTCTGGAGAGTAAGGGACGGAAAGGGACTGCACTGAAAAATGTCAGTGTTGGAGCACATTGTACCAGAGACTGGGTAAGCGGATCGAGTATTTCGTATACAACAGGGGTTGCAACAAAGGGTGCGATCCGGTGGGATTCCGGCACAAAGAAATCTATTGGAAGAAAAAGTAGTGGGAAAAGCCTTTCCCAGTTGGAACTTGGAGATGTTGTTGTTTATGGAAAGGGTGGTTCTTCCTCTCATATAGCCATATATTTCGGAGAATTTTCTTCGATGGAAGCGGTAAAAGATTATCTGGAAGATATTGGTGTCTATGCGAAAGGAACGATTAAGAGATCTGCAGGAGATAAGTACAGTTACAGTGGCCGCACGATTGTGCATAAGTATGGAAACAGTAGGTACTGGCGGATTCATTCTACATGCAGCGGAATCATGATTGACAATGATATTGCAGGAACCAGCAGATACACATCTTCCTTTGGTCAGTGGAAATGGACCTTTGATACGGGGATTGAGGTAGAATAAAATAACAGACAAAAAGCCCTGCGTTTTCGGAATTTTCGAAAGCGCAGGGCTTTTTTACATGGCAGATATTTAATCGACCAGTTTATCCAGTTCTTTGATGTATTCGGTTTCGCTTGAGAACTGATGGTTTGCTTTTTTGGCATACAGACCGACCGCTGTCTGGGATTTCTTGATTGCCTGCATGGTTCCGGCTCCGGCAACGCATCCGCCCGGACAAGCCATGCCTTCGAGCAGATAGCCCGGATATTTGCCTAATGTTGCAAGTTTTAAAAGCTGACGGCATTCCTTTAATCCCTCGGCATTTGCCACCTTGATCTCCTGTTCCGGATGATCCTGTTTGATGACATCTACGACAGCCTGTGCAACGCCACCGGCAACGGCAAAGTTTCTTCCGTCGGTGGAAGCGTCACTTACACCATCCGGATCTTCTTCCATGTTTTCCAGATCCACATGTTTTGCATCAAAAATACCGGCCATTTCTTCAAAGGTGAGCACGAAATCTACTTCACTGCGGACGCTGCGGCGCATTGCTTCGAGTTTTTTAGCCGCACATGGTCCAATAAAGACAACCTTTGCATTTGGGTTATGCTTTTTGATAAGACGTGCAGTTAATGTCATCGGAGTCAGTGCCATGGAAATACAGTTGGCGTGATCCGGGAATAATTTCTTTGCCATGACAGACCATGCCGGACAGCAGGAAGTTGCCATGAAGGGAAGTTCATCCGGCACTTCTTTTAAGAAATCTTCTGCTTCCTGCTTTGCACACAGATCCGCACCGATTGCTACCTCAAAAACGTCTGCAAACCCGAGTTCTTTCATGGCAGCACGCAGCTTGCCAGGGGTAACCTTTGGTCCGAACTGACCGACAAATGCAGGAGCGACAGCTGCATAAACCTTTTCACCGGACTGGATGGCACGGATTGTCTGGAAAATCTGGGATTTGTCAGCAATGGCACCGAACGGGCAGTTTACCAGACACTGACCGCAGGAAACACACTTGTCATAATCGATATTGGCTTTGCCGTTTTCATCTGAAGTAATGGCATCCATACCGCATGCTTTGGCACATGGACGTTCCTGAATGATAATGGCGTTATAGGAGCAGACACTTGCACAGCGGCCGCACTTGATACATTTCTCCTGGTCAATGATAGATCTGCCGGTGGTACGGTCTAAGGAAACAGCTCCTTTCGGGCATACTTCCATGCAGGGATGTGCCAGACATCCCTGACATCCGTCTGTTACATGCACACGTTTTGTGGGACAGGCATTGCAGGCAAATTTAATGACATTAATGAGAGGCGGAGTATAGTAAGTTTCTGCCTGGTCAGCAGCTTCAATGCCATCTGATACCGGGGCATGCTCTGCAGCACTGCGGTTTGGCAGACCCATTGCCAGACGCAGGCGTTCGCCTACAATTGCACGCTCCAAAAATACATCGTTTCTGAAATTTCCGGTTTCTCCCGGAATAATCTTATATGGAAGTTCTTCCATACGTTCCTTTACAGGCCATTCGGTATGATAAGCCATACGGGCTACTTCTGTAAAAATTTTGTGACGGATTTCCTGAATTCGGGTTTCGACGCCTCTCATGATAATTCCTCCTTGTGTTTGTAATGGATAATTGTAAAATAAAATTTTCTGCATTTCTATAAGATAATACCAAGAAACTCACAGAAAAACCTGTTTTGTCATATTCCGGGGATATTGTAGCAAATAATACACATACTCTCAATAAGTATGCTGTTCTTTTTACAAAACATAATAGGCTTTTGACATGGTGTGAAACAATTGTACTGTAAACTGCTAGGTAGAAAGGACCGGGGAGGGGGACACCAATGGCAACCCGGCGATTTCTCCTGCATTTTAGAGGCTGTTGGAATTTTTTCAATTTTCAGCAAGCCTCGTACATGGATGTACGAGGCAGGTGGTCACTGAGCCCGGAAGGCGAATGACCACCGGTTGCGTCCGCCTGATAGCAATTAAAACAAAAATTCCTACAGCCTCTTAATTGCAAGGAGCATGAGCCGGGTTGCCATTGGTGTCCCCCTCCCCGGTCCTTTCGAGCCATAGCCGCCTTGTTCAATAACATGACATTATGCACAAAATCCCCATGTTGTTTTTGTGAATGATTTTGACGGAAAGTGATTGACGATGACAGAAAATGTAACTATAATAAGAACCATCAAAATGAACGTTTTTGAAAGATTGTGAACGAAAAAGAAAACAAAGGAGTGAGGCATATGCTTGCAGAAGAACGATTTTCAAGGATACTGTCCATAATAGAAGCGGAGGGAAGTGCCACAATACAGGAACTTATGACTGCACTTGACGCTTCAGAATCAACCGTCCGCCGGGACTTAATCACAATGGATGAGAATGGTCTTCTGACCAAAGTACATGGCGGTGCAATCGCCAGACGACCGAGTGTGAGTACACATGATGAGGATGTCAGAAACCGTAAGACGATGAATGCGGAACAAAAGAATGCAATTGCAAAGTATGCAGCATCCCTCATCCGCCCGGATGATTTTGTTTATCTGGATGCCGGAACATCCACCGAGGCGATGATCCCTTTTATTAAGGAGACGCAGGCGGTGTTTGTGACAAATGCCATCAGCCATGCAAAGCTTCTGGCGGAAAAGGGCTGCCGTGTTTATCTGCTGGGAGGCGAATTCAAATCCCAGACAGAGGCGATCGTCGGGGAGGAAGCCATGGAGATGCTTTCCAAGTATAATTTTACCAAAGGATTCTGGGGAACGAATGGAATCAGCGTCAGCAAAGGATATTCCACCCCGGAGATCAAGGAAGCCATGGTAAAGAAATATTCCATGAAGAATTGCAAACGCTGCTATATTCTGGCAGATGCCAGCAAGTTTGACCAGCTTTCCAGTGTGAAATTTGCTGATTTTGAACAGGCAACCATCTTAACAACGGAGCTGCACAAGCCGGCACTTAAAAAATACAAAAATATTGTGGAGGTGAAAGAATGATCTATACCGTAACATTTAACCCATCCATTGATTACATTGTAAATGTGGACAACTTTATGACCGGTGTGGTCAACCGTACCAGCAAGGAAATTATTTTTCCGGGTGGGAAAGGAATCAATGTTTCAATGGTACTGAAAAATCTCGGGGAAGAAAGCACAGCACTTGGATTTATGGCAGGATTTACCGGAGATGCCATCACACGGCTTCTTCAGGAGAAAGGTGTTACCGCAGATTTTATTCACGTTACCGAAGGATTGTCCCGTATCAACGTAAAACTCCGGGCACAGACCGAGACGGAAATCAACGGACAGGGACCAAAGATTGCATCAGAAGATATCCGGAAGCTTTACGGAAAACTGGATGCATTGCAGGATGGCGATACACTGGTACTTGCCGGAAGCATCCCGGATACAATGCCGGAATCCATGTATATGGATATCATGGAGCATCTGCAGAACAAGAAACTCAATATTGTAGTAGACGCGACCAGAGATCTGCTGATGAATGTACTTGCTTATCATCCGTTTTTGATCAAACCAAACAATCATGAGCTGGGAGAGATTTTCCACACGATAATCAATGATAAGGATGATGTTGTAACATATGCAAAACGCATGCAGGAAAAAGGTGCAAGAAATGTTCTTGTTTCCATGGCAGGTGACGGGGCCGTCCTTGTGACGGAAGACGGTCAGGAGTTCCGGGCAGATGCACCGAAAGGAAAGCTCGTCAATTCGGTAGGCGCCGGAGATTCCATGGTGGCTGGTTTTATATATGGATATTTAAATGGTGGCAGCTATGCAGATGCGTTCCGCTATGGTGTATGTACCGGAAGTGCCAGTGCTTTTTCCGAAGAACTGGCAACAAAAAAGGAAGTACTTGCATTGATGGATGCAAATAAAAAATTATTTTAAGGAGGGTATACTATGAGAATCAGAGATTTGCTTGCAGCCGAGAGCATTGAACTGAACGGTTCTGCAGCCGGAAAACAGGATGTTTTAAACAAAATGGTTGATCTCATGGCAAAAAGCGGAAAAATCCGCGATGTGGAAACTTACCGCAAGGGGGTTTTTGCAAGAGAAGAAGAAGGAACAACCGGAATCGGAGAAGGAATTGCGATCCCACACTGCAAGTCAGATGCTGTGAAAGCACCGGGACTGGCAGCTATGGTAGTAAAGGATGGTGTAGAGTTTGACGCGTTAGATGGAGCACCAGTCAATTTATTGTTTCTGATTGCAGCTCCAAACACCGAGGATAATGTACATCTGGAGGTGCTCAGCAAACTTTCCGTACTTCTGATGGACGAGAATTTTACCAACGGACTGAAAAATGCAAAGACCGTAGACGAATTCTTAAAAGTCATCGATGATGCGGAAAGCGCAAAAGATGAGGACGAAAAAGAAGACGAAACTGGGGCAAAATACAAGGTACTTGCCGTAACCGGATGCCCGACCGGAATCGCACATACTTATATGGCAGCGGAAAGCTTAGAGAAGCATGCAGCTGAGATGGGAATCACGATTAAGGTAGAGACCAGAGGTTCCGGCGGAGCCAAGCATGTGCTTACCGATGAAGAGATCGCAGGAGCGACCGCAATCATCGTTGCAGCTGACACCAAAGTTCCGATGGACCGCTTCGATGGAAAGAAAGTCATTGGGTGCAAGGTTGCAGACGGCATCAACAAGGCAGAGCAGCTGTTAAACCGTGCCGTGGCCGGGGATGCACCTGTCTACCATGCGGCAGAGGGCAGCAGAAAAGAAGAAAAAGCAGAGGGTGGTTCTACCGCACACATGATTTACACACACCTGATGAGTGGGGTATCCCACATGCTTCCGTTCGTTATCGGCGGCGGCATCATGACAGCGATTGCATTTCTGATCGATACCCTGATGGGCTATGGTGCAACCGGTGGATCGGCATTCGGTTCCTGTACGCCGTTATCGGCATTCTTCAAGTATGCCGGAGGACTGGCAATGGGACTGATGGTTCCGGTGCTTGCAGGTTACATTGCATACTCGATCGCAGACCGGCCGGGACTTGCAGTTGGTTTTACGGGCGGTTTGTTAGCCTCGAGTGGTAACGCATTAGTCACCGGTTACAACTGGGCGGATTCCACAACCGGTTTCCAGAAATTTATCGCAGACTTTGCATTCCAGGGTGCTAACGGCGGTAACACCGTTTCCGGTTTCCTTGGCGGAATTTTAGCCGGATTCCTTGCCGGATTTATTGTACTGTTCCTGAAAAAAGCGTTTTCAAAACTGCCGGCTTCCTTAGACGGAATCAAGCCGACTCTGATTTATCCGTTGCTTGGAATTTTAATTATCAGTATTTTAATGTGCTTCATCTTTAACCCATTGATCGGACTGATCAATACCGGACTGAGCAACGGACTGACCGCAATCTCTGATGCGGGATACATCACCGTACTCGGACTGATCCTTGGAGCAATGATGGCGATCGACATGGGTGGTCCAATCAACAAAGCCGCTTATGTATTTGGTACCGGCGTACTGGCAACTGCAAGCCAGATGATTGAAAAAGGTGCACAGCCAGGCGACCCGGCTGTTCAGGCATGTTACATTGCCATGGCAGCGATCATGGTCGGTGGTATGGTTCCTCCGATCGGAATCGCGCTTGCCTGCCAGTTCTTCCCGAAGAAATTTACAAAGGAAGAACGTGGATCCAAGGTATCCAACTTTGTAATGGGTGCTTCCTTCATCAGCGAGGGTGCGATCCCGTTTGCAGCAGCAGATCCGCTTCACGTAATTCCATGTACCTTAATTGGTGCCGGAGTTGCAGGATTTTTATCCGCACTGTTTAAGTGCACACTGATGGCTCCTCACGGTGGAATCTTCGTATTTGCAACCGTAGGACATCCGCTTTTATACATCCTTGCATGGGCAGTCGGCTCTTTCATTACAGCCGTATTGCTCGGACTGATCAAAAAGGATGCTGAATAAACGGACAGAAAAATCTGTAAACAGTAACATTGATAAAGAAACAAAATTTGAAAAGGAGAATGATCATGAAAGAATTTACTTATACCATCAAAGACGAGCAGGGAATCCACGCAAGACCGGCAGGCGAGCTGGTAAAAGCAGCCGCTGCATATCCATGTAAAGTAACCATCAGCAAGGATGGCAAGGAAGTAGACGCAAAGAGAATTCTCGGTGTTATGGGACTTGGTGTAAAATGCGGACAGGAAATCATATTAAAGACGGATGGAGATCAGGAAGAGGAAGCAATCGCAGCACTTGGCAAATTCTTAGAGGAGAAACTGTAAGAAACAGTTCCGGCAACCGTTTACGGAGAATGAATCAGCAAAAGGATGAGGTGACGCTATGACAATTCAGGGTAAAAGCGTATACAGCGGGGTGGCCATCGGCCGCCTTGCCATATACCGTAAATCAGAAAATCAGGTAAAACGGGAGAAAATCACAGATACCGCAAAAGAGGTAAAACGGTTTGAAGATGCCAAAGATACCGCAAAACAACAGCTTGCAGGACTTTATGATAAGGCATTAAAAGAAGTCGGTGAAGTCAATGCGGCAATCTTTGAAGTACATCAGATGATGCTGGATGACCGTGATTATATCGAATCCATCACAAATATGATTGAAGGCCAGCAGGTGAATGCCGAATATGCCGTGGCAACGACCGGAGATACATTTTCCGAGATGTTTGCGGCAATGGATGATGATTATATGCGTGAGCGTGCAGCCGATGTCAGGGATGTGTCAAACCGCGTAGTGTCCATCCTGCAGGGCAACGGAGGAAATGGTCTGAATGCCGATGAACCGGTGATTTTACTTGCCGATGATCTGGCACCAAGTGAGACTGTACAGCTTGATAAATCGAAGGTGCTTTCCTTCGTCACCCGTCACGGCTCTACCAATTCCCATACCGCGATTCTGGCCCGTACCATGAATATCCCGGCACTGATCGGTGTCGATTTTCCGGAAGATGTCGATGGAAAAATGGGTATCGTCGATGGATACGAGGGCAGGATCATCATTGATCCACCGGTCTCCGTTATGGAAGCTTACCAGAAGAAGAAAGCAGAGGATGAAGAGAAAAAACGTCTGCTGCAGGAACTCAAGGGCAAAGAGAATATCACAAAGGACGGAACAAAGATCAACCTGTATGCAAATATCGGAAGCGTTGGGGATGTGGCATCGGTACTGGCAAATGATGCCGGCGGCATCGGACTGTTCCGAAGCGAATTCCTTTATCTGGAGAGCAGGGATTATCCAACCGAGGAAGAACAGTTTGCAGCATACCGCAAGGTAGCCGAGGCAATGGCAGGAAAGAAAGTCATCATCCGTACACTCGATATCGGTGCGGACAAGCAGGTGGATTATTTCGGACTCGACAAAGAAGATAATCCGGCAATGGGTTACCGTGCGATCCGTATTTGCCTTGACCGCCGCGAGGTATTCAAGACACAGCTTCGTGCACTGTATCGGGCAAGCTATTACGGAACCATCGCCATCATGTTCCCGATGATCATTTCTGTCACAGAGGTACAGACCATAAAGAAGATCATCGAGGAAGTGAAAAAAGAACTGGATGAGGAAAAGATTCCGTACAAGGATGTCGAGCTTGGTATTATGATCGAGACTCCGGCAGCTGTCATGATGTCCGAAGAACTGGCACAGGAAGTGGATTTCTTCTCTGTCGGAACGAATGATCTGACACAGTATACACTGGCGATCGACCGGCAGAATCCAAAGCTTGACAACATTTATGATTCCCATCATCCGGCAATCCTTAAGATGCTTAAGATGATTGTGGACAACGGTCATAAGGGTGGCTGCTGGGTTGGTATCTGTGGCGAGCTTGGGGCAGACACGACACTGACCGAGACATTTCTTAGTATGGGATATGATGAGCTTTCTGTCAGCCCGTCCATGATTTTAAAGGTTCGGCAGGAGATCCGTTCACTGGATCTGAAAGCTTAAAAGGGTGGCTGACTTAACAGCCGATACAAGGGAGTATTTTATATAGTAAACGGAAAAACCGGTGCATCGTCTGGGATGCACCGGCTTTTTTCCGGCTTTTTTCTGTCTGGAACACTATTGGAATTTCGCATGTTTTTCTGTATAATTGAGGAAGAAAGTACGCAAGATAATATGCAAGATAATTCATACACGGGTAATGTCTTTATGGAAAACAGTCACAACGAACCAAAATACATAGAAGTAAGGGGCGCGTGTGTCCACAACTTAAAAAACGTAAATGTAAATGTCCCTCTGCATCAGATTGTCGGGATTGCAGGCGTATCCGGCTCCGGAAAATCGTCGTTAGCACTTGGCGTGTTGTATGCAGAAGGCTCCAGACGGTATCTGGAGTCGCTTTCGACTTACACCAGAAGGCGCATGACCAGAGCGGCAAAAGCACAGGTCGACGAAGTGCTGTATGTCCCGGCGGCGCTGGCCCTGCATCAGCGTCCGGGCATTCCGGGCATCCGCAGCACGTTTGGAACGGGAACCGAACTGTTAAACAGCCTGCGGCTGATGTATTCGCGGCTCGCGTCGCACCGGTGCCCGAACGGGCATTATGTTCCGCCGACACTGAAAGTTGCGGCAGAACAGGAGATCATCTGTCCGGAGTGCGGCGAACGTGTCCATGCGCCGAGTGCGGAGCAGCTTGCCTTTAATTCACAGGGAGCCTGCCCGAAGTGTGGCGGTACGGGAAGTGTCCGGACGGTGGATCTGGATTCGCTTGTACCGGACGATTCGATCAGTATTGATGAGGGTGCGGTTGCACCGTGGAACAGCCTGATGTGGTCGTTAATGACTGACGTCTGCCGGGAGATGGGCGTGCGCACCGACATTCCGTTTAAAGATCTGACCGATGAAGAAAAGGATATCGTCTATCACGGTCCGGCGGAGAAAAAGCATATTTTTTACAAAGCAAAGAAATCCAATCAGGCAGGAGAGCTGGATTTTACCTATTACAATGCGGTATACACCGTAGAAAATGCTCTGGCAAAAGTAAAAGACGAAAAGGGCATGAAGCGGGTGGAGAAGTTTTTGAAGGAGGAAGTCTGCCCGGAGTGCGGCGGAAGCAGGCTGTCGGAGGCAGCCCGTGCACCGAAACTTTGTGGGATCGGACTGGCGGAAGCCTGCAAAATGACGCTGAAAGAGCTGGTCGAATGGGTGGCGCATGTGCCGGAATCCCTGCCGAAAGAGATGCGTCCGATGGCGGAATCCATCTGCGAGTCGTTTAAGACCGTTGCAAAAAGGCTCATGGATCTGGGACTTTCTTATCTTTCCCTCGACCGGGCGGCGGCAACGCTTTCAACCGGGGAACGGCAGCGCATGCAGCTTGCGCGGGCGGTGCGGAACCGCACGACAGGCGTGTTGTATGTGCTCGATGAGCCGTCGATCGGTCTGCACCCGTCAAATATCGTGGGACTGAATGCCGTGATGCATGATCTGATCAAAGATGGAAACTCAGTGCTTTTGGTCGATCACGATACGCAGATTTTATCGGAGGCGGACTGGGTGATTGAGATGGGACCGGAAGCCGGAGCGGGCGGTGGATATGTGATCGCAGAGGGCAGTATTCCACAGATCATTGCCAATAAAAACTCCATGATCGGACCATTTCTCGCAAAGACAAAGGATCTGCGCATCCGTCAGCCGATCGCACCGGAGGAACTGTTTGCCCTTGGAAAACTGCATCTTTCCACCGACCGCATCCATACGGTAAAGCCGCTGGAGGTGGACATCCCTAAGGGCAGGCTTACCGTGGTGACCGGGGTATCCGGTTCCGGAAAGACCACGATGGTTCTCGAAAGCCTGATTCCGGGGCTGCAGGCGCAGCTGAACGGAGAGCATCTGCCGAAACATGTGAAAGATCTTTCGGCAGAGGGCATCGCCCATGTGAAGCTGATCGATGCGTCACCGATTGGAATCAATGTCCGTTCCACGGTCGCAACCTATGCGAATGTACACGACGAACTCCGGAAGATTTTTGCCCGGACCGCGGATGCGAAAAACCGGAAATACAAGGCGGGCGATTTTTCCTATAATACCGGAAAATTAAAGTGTCCGGTCTGTGACGGAACCGGACAGATCAGCCTCGATGTGCAGTTTCTGCCGGATGTGGATGTGCCGTGTCCAGAGTGCAATGGTTCCCGGTATGCAAAAGAGGCATGGGAGATCGGCTATGAAAACAAACAGGGAAACCGCTATTCCCTGCCGGAATTGATGGAGATGGATGTAAATACCGCTTTGCAGGCAACCGCGGATTTAAAGGTTGTGCATCAGCGGCTGGAAGTGCTCAAAAATCTGGGACTGGGCTATCTGACGCTGGGCGAGGAAACGCCGAGCCTTTCCGGCGGAGAGGCACAGCGGCTGAAACTTGCCAGCGAAATGGGAAAAGGACAGTCGGATTCGGTGTTTGTGTTTGATGAGCCGACGATCGGGCTGCATCCGCTGGATGTGCAGACGCTGCTTAGCGTGTTTGATGCGCTGGTTGACAATGGGGCGACGGTGCTGGTCATTGAGCACGATCTCGATGTGATCTGCAACGCCGATTATATCATTGATATGGGGCCGGGCGGCGGAGATGACGGCGGCCGGGTGATTGCAACTGGGACCCCGGAGGAGATTGTGGGAAATGAAGATAGTGTTACGGGACGGTATCTGTGAAATTTGCTTTTGTAGAGTAAATCAGCCATGTGTATTTTGGGGAATATGCATGGCTGTTTTTATGGCTTATGGTCTAAAAATAATGAATATCGGGTGACTATTGAGCTTGTGCAAAAAAATTCGTTACATAAAAAAGACATTTCGTTACATGAAACTAAGTCCAGATCATAAACGATCCGATTTTAAAATAAAATCAATAAGGATCATACAACCAGATCTGCAGGCTAAAGAAATTCAAATAATAGATGTTAAAGAAATATACGATAGGCGCCGATACAATATAAGCAGGGAAGCATTGCAAAAACTTACGGAATCTTTTGAAGATCATGCGAAATCATTGGAAGGGAGAACAAAGCAGCAGGATCAGTCCGCACAGATGCTTGAGGATGCGATTAGAAGAAGTTCTGTCTGGAAAAATTCAAGTCAGAGGGCTCAGCAGTTTTTAGCGGCGCAGGATAAGAAAAAAGAAAATCCGGAAAATCTGCCAGAACATTTTTCAGAGAATGTGATCAAAGCAGGGGCGATGTTTCGGGATAAGTTTGTAAAGAATGGGCAGGAAAATAATGTATCCATTCAGAATCTGTTGTCGGACATTTCTTTATGGTAAGAAAGAGGTCGTAGATTTTGAATAATGAAAGCATGCTGAAAATTGCAATATGTGATGATGAACAGCCAATTAGAGATTACCTAAAAAAACTGACAGAGAAATGCACGGATGCACAGGTCCATGTCTTTGCAAATGGGGAAGAGTTGTTATCCGATCCGACCGTATATGATATCATTCTGCTTGATATTTCCCTGAATCGGAAGCCGGACAGTGGCAAACCAAACGGCATGGAAGTCGCAAAGAAAATCAGGGAAACCTCCGATGTGATCATTATTTTTGTGACTGCCTTAAAGGAATATGTGTTTGAAGGCTATGATGTAGGGGCATTTCATTATCTCTTAAAGCCGGTCGATGAACAGAAATTCATGGAAGTCATGGACAAGGCGATCAGTCAGATCAAAAAGGAAAAGAATACGCAGCCGCTCATTATCCGAATGGATGGCAATTACATTAAGATACCGGTCAACAATATTATTTATGCGGAAAATGAAGCGAGAAAAATCGTTCTGCACACGAAAAACATGAAGGAAGAAACCTACAGTTTTTACGAAAAAATGGAAGTGTTAGAGCAGAAACTGGGAGATCATTTTTTCCGATCGCACCGGGGATTTTTGGTGAATCTGCAGGAAGTTGTCCGCTATGACAATGCCAATATTGAACTGAAAAATGGCGATAGAGTGTTTCTGGCAAAACAAAAATATAACGATTTTGTAACTGCCTATATGAATTATCTGAGAAAGGCATAAACTGCAATGAGAGATATTGTGTACAACGTTTTCGATATCATAAGCTATTTTGTGCAGGGAATGTTGCTGGTTACTTTGTTGAAAGAAGCACAGCCACATTTTCCATTCAAAAAATATCATAGTGCTGCGATACTGCTGGGACAGTATGTGGCAGTCCAGATTTTTCTGCACTATTCTGTCTTTATAAAAAGTCTGCTCTATGGGAAAAGCATGGTCATGAATAACAGCCGCCAGAGTATCCTGCCGGTGCTGATCAGCATGCTGGTTATCTGTGTGGCAGGCATTTTTTTGTTCAACGAAAGCAGACTCAAAATCATTTACTATGTTGTGACCTTTTATTCCGTAATGGAACTCTTAAAATTTGCCATTTATCCTCTTTTTCTGTGGCTGCTTACAAAGCTGGTAGATCTGAATCAATATTTATTTCTGGACAGGCAGATGTATGGAGAAACCATGTTTTTTGAAGTGAATTCCGGAATTGAAATGTTCTGGAATCTGAGCTACGTTCTGGTGCTTCTTGTCTTCACATACAGGATCATTGTCTGGATGAAAAAGTACCTTGAAATGAAAGAAAACTATGAAAATTCACAATTGATTTTTGTGTTATTTCCAAGCGTGACCGGACTATTGTTATGTCTGATGATCCGCAGCATGATGTTCTCGATGGAGGACAATGATATTCATTCGCTGTTTGACAGCCGGCCTGAGATGAATCTTATGGTTCCATGTACTTCCCTGTTGTGTATTGTGATGATTATTTTTACCGCAAAAATGCTGCACAAACTAATCGTTGAAAGCAACCAGAAAATCGAAATCAGTATTTATCAGGAATGGATCCGGGAAATGGAGCAGCATATCGGAGATATCGAAAACCTTTATGCCGGAATCCGCGGGATGAAACATGACATGAAAAATTATATCGCGGATATGGAGGCATTGATGCAGGAGGAAACAGGAAACCCCACTGCGTTCCGGCAGTATCTGGATTCCCTGCAGGCATCCGTGGAACAGCTGGATATGAAATACAATACCGGCAATCCGGTGACCGATGTCATTATGCAAAGATATGTGCAGCTGGCAAAAAACTATGACATTGCGTTTCAGGCGGACTTTCTTTTCCCTTCCAGTATGAATATGGATGCTTTTGACCTGAGCATTATCATAAACAATGCTTTGAATAATGCGTTAGAGGCCTGCAGGCGGCAAAAAGAGGGCAGAAAATTTATCGAACTGAGTGCGTACCGGCGCCAGAATATGTTTTTTATTATCGTTAAAAACAGTTTTGACGGGAAACTTGTCAGAAGCCGGAGCGATGGCAGATTGCTCACGACAAAACCGGATTCCAAAAATCATGGACTGGGGCTTCGGAATATTGAAGTGTGTGCGGAAAAATATTATGGAAAAACGGAAGTTACCGTTCGGGAGAATGAGTTTGAACTGGCGGTTATGCTTCAGGAACGAATAGAATAATTGACACCATATACGACACCATATATAATATAAGCAGGAGGGTATAACAATGTCAAAATGGGATAAACTCATAACACGTATATGCAATTTATCAAAAGACCTCCGGTTTGATGAGTTACGGAAAGTATTGGAAAGCTGCGGGTACGAAATGAATGCACCAAGAAGTGGAAGCAGTCATTACACGTTCAGAAAGCAGGGATGTGCGCCTATCACAATACCAAAACATGAACCGATCAAAAAAGTATATGTAGAAATGGTAAGGCAGATTGTAGAAAGCGAGGCGGAGAATGATGAAGACGCTGAATGATTATATGGCAATGTCCTATCGTATGGAAATTATAGAAGATAAGGATGAGGGTGGATTTGTGGTTTCTTATCCGGATCTGCCAGGGTGTATTACCTGTGGAGAAACTGTAGAAAGTGCAGTAGAAAATGCGTTAGATGCAAAAAAGGCATGGCTTGAAGCTGCATTAGAAGATGGTGTAGAGATTCATGAGCCAGATAGTCTGGAGGATTATTCCGGGCAATTCAAATTGAGAATTCCACGAAGTCTGCACAGATCGTTGGCAGAACATTCCCAGAGAGAAGGAATCAGCATGAATCAGTATTGTGTATATCTTCTTTCCAAAAATGATGCGGTGTTTTCAAAATAAGATGATGCAGCAAAAATGTAAATGAAATGCTTTTCAGTTGCGTGAATTGATGAATATAGATTGCAGATAAGAAACAGAAATCAGCAAATCAGCGGGTACAATATGCCCGCTGATTTTTTCGTTACATGAAAAGGGCGATTCGTTACATTTGATTGGAAGAAAAAAAGAAAAAGGGCGATATAAACATTAGTAAAATATGGCAAAGGAGATGGTTGCGAAATGAATATAAGTGCAACAGCAGCTATGGGTTATACTTATACAAATATAAAAACAGGCGTATCCCAAAAGAAGGATGTTTCGAATGAGAATACTTGTGAGAAGCAGACGCAAAAGGAATACAAAAATGTTGTCAAAGAGTATAAGCAGAAGCATCCAGATTCCGCATCTCATGTGAACCAGCAGGTCCAGGCAGGCAAAAACTATATGAAAAACTGCGGTGGCGATGAGATATCCAGAAGCGATATGACAATGGATGAGTATAAAGCTTTTTTTAAGAACCTGATGGATGGCATCTCTTTTGACAGTTCACAGGCAAACTGTAAGGAAATGTGGTCAATCACCGAAGATGGCTGGGAGCAGATGAAAAATGACCCGGAGTATGAAGCCTGGGTGCTTGGCTATACGATAGAAAACCGTTCGGTGCACTTTCCGTTTCAGGCATCATTTCTGAACGTAGAAAAATTCGGCGCATCGATCGAGGAACATCATGGAGAAGGGATTCCAATGAATACGGAAAGCCCGAAAAAGTCTGGGAAAAAGGACGAATCATGGTGGAGTAAGCGTCAGAAAAGAATGAAAGAACTGATGAAAAGACAACAGAAAGCAGCATTAAAACGGGCGCAGGAACGAAGAAACGTGACAGATATATACGAAGAAAATATTGACATATTCACAGAGAGCATGATGGGAGGAAAAAATGGCACTGAATATTTCTAGTTCACAAATTTACGCAGGACGTTATCACTACAAAAGACCGGAAATACCAAATTTGCTGGATACGCAGAAATACACGGCAAGTACACCTGGAAAATCAGTAAAAGAAGCAACCGGAGTGGATACTGTAACAATTTCCGACGAAGGTCTTGCAAAGGCGAAGGACTGGCGAGAATACACAAAAGACAATGAAAATATATCCCACACAGGTGTAAATCCAAAAGAGGAACTTTATAAGAAACTGAATACGGTAAACAATATCGACACGGCAAGTATGTTCAACTGTGAACTCGGGGAAGTTGCAGACCAGATCCAGAAAGAAAATGGACTTGGTGATCATTCGCGGTCGCAGGAGGAATTTCTTACCGTCATGGCGAAAGCCTATCAGGTCATTTATGACCGTATTGATGAAGAATTTTCCGATCCGGACCGGGACCCGACCTGGATCAGACAGGAGGACGGAACACTTGTGGAGGAAACAAAACAGGATCGTATCGACGCTTTAAACAAGGCGTACAACTCCAGAGCGGAATTTGCGGCTGCATCGGCAAAAGTTATGGCAGAGATCGACGAGACCTTTCATGGTGGAAATTACGGGGAAGGTTTTATAGATGAACTGCAGAAGAAAGTAATGGAATCGTGGCACAATGCAGTGGATGAAAAAAATATGCAGCGGCAGAAAGTTTCCTCGTTTCAGGATTACCCGGTGGATCTGGGGATTGGTGCGGACTGGAGTGCAAAAATTAACAAACTGTTTTACAGATAATATATTTTGGGGTGAAAAGGAGAGATAAGATTATGGCAGTAAAAGTAGGAAACAGTTGGGTGTCGGAAACGGCACTGACATATGCGAAGGCAAAATCCGGCAGCGGCACGTCCGTATCGCTAAAAGCGCTTTCGGACCGGTATCCGGGCGTGAATTTTACAACAAACACACAGAACTTTTCACAGAAAGGCACAAACAATATTCAGATCGCACCGAATATTCTGGTGCAGATGCAAAATGATCCCGACAAACGTGTGGAATATGAGGCTTTGATTTATGATTGTGCGCAGCTGGTATACAGCGGAAAAATGAGCCAGGGAGGTATGGGCTACCATATAAAAGCGGCAGGAACGGTCATCAATGCGGATGGCAGTGTCAGTGGCTGGTCAATTGCGGAAGATGATGATGGCGGGCAGACGCGAAACAGCACCAAACTGGACAAGGATAAGAAAGACACCTGGGCTGATAAAATCCATGAAAAACAGAAAGCAAAAAGTGAAAAAGCAAGGAAAGAGGCAGCGGCACGGCTGCAGGAGCAGATGAACGGGACGGAGATGAAATCGTACGCGGACAATCTTTTTTTGTCGCAGGCAGGAATGGACAGTTACAACCAGCTATCCTCGGTCAGTTATCAGGACTACGTGAACCGCTTTGAGAGTGAAGTGTCAGAAGTATATGAAAAAGATGGTAATGCAGATGCCGTAAAATCAGACAGTTTTGACCAGCATGTAAACAGAATGGCTGCCGCATACGATAAAATGAAAAACAGCATCGAAGAAAAATATGCAAAGGAAGATCACAAAACGGAATATCATCATTTTTCAATGACGCGATGATTTAACCATTTCCGGGAGTGGAAACGGATGGAGAAAATGATCGCGCGCAGCGTCCAGTCGGAAAACATACCGATCCAGACAGCAATCGGACCGAATCCCCATACCCGGCAGAGATAAATGCACAGGCTTACCCGGCACAGCCACATGGTGCAGCAGGAGGTAATCATGGAGAATTTTACGTCACCTGCAGCGCGCATGCCATAGGGTGGGATAAAGGAAAGTACCCAGGAAACTGGCTTTACGATCGTGATGAAGCTTATCATGAAAAAGCACAGTTTTGCGCTGGCAGGTTCCATTCCGGCAAGCATGGTAATCGGTTTGGTCAGTGCAAAAACGAGCAGGCAGCTTGCGATGATGACTGCCTCTGACAGCCCGGACAATTTCTTAATATAATAGATGGCCTCATCTTTGCGCCCTGCACCCAGGCACTGACCGACCACGGTCATCAGTCCGATTCCGATGCCTATGGCAGCAATACCGTTTAAGTTTTCCAGAATATTGGTCATTGCCTGCGCGGCAATCGCTACGGTTCCAAGTGTGGAAACCGTAGACTGGATGGCAAGTTTACCGAACTGGAACATACTGTTTTCAATACCGGACGGAATTCCGATAAACAGGATTTTTTTAATCAGATACCAGTCGGGGCGGATGGAAAAATAATTGCGGATACAGATCGGGGCATTGTCATTGCGCAGCTGCCAGATAACGACGATGGCACAGAAAATACGTGATACCAGAGTGGATATCGCCGCACCTTCGACGCCCATGCCAAGTACAAAGATCAAAATCGCATTTCCTCCAATGTTCATAAAATTGGAAATAACCGAGATGATCATCGGATTACGGCTGTTGTTCTGGGAGCGCATAATCGAAGCGCCGGCATCGTACAGTCCGATAAACGGAAACGATAACAGAGTAAAGAAGAAATAAATCCGGGAATTGATCATGACATCGCGTTCTACTTTTCCAAAGATTACATGAAGCAGCGGATCACGGAATATCAGACAGAAAACGGATAAAGTTACAGACAGAATGACCATGACAAACAAAACCTGCCGAGCAGAACGGTTGGCATTTTTTTTGTTCTGGCTGCCGAGATACTGGGAACACAGGATCGCACCTCCGGCGGAAAGCGCAGACAGTGCCTGAATGACAAGAATATTGATGGAATCCACCAGAGAAACGGCGGAGATGGCTGCAGATCCGACGTTGCTGACCATCATTGTGTCGGCGGTTCCCATTAAAGAAGAAAGCAGCTGTTCCACAATGATGGGAATCAGTAGCTTTCTTAATTCAAAATTGTTATATAAATGTTGTGTGTTATCGCGCATAAATAAAATCCTCTTTTCTACCCTCAGATGTTATTTTAGCACGATATTTTTCAATGGAAAAGGGGTTATTCGATTACCAAAAGCAGAGCCATCTTAAACTGCTCGTCTGCGGTCACACTGTGCAGACCATCTTTCTCAAAACGGAAATTTTCTCCGGCTGAGATTACATGATCCCTGCCCTCATAATTGATGGTTGCTTTTCCGTCCAGTGCGAAAATAATCGCATTGCCTGGTGCGCGATGTGGAGTCAGCCCGGTTCCTTTGTCGAATGCCATGAGCACAAACTTCATTGTGTCGGTGCTTGCTACATCAAGATTACTGATGCTTCCTTCTTCATAGGAAATCAGATCCTTTAATTTCATTACTTCTCCTGCTTTTACCAAATTGTTCATAATAGCCTCCTGTTTGATAATGATTTCTGTGTAAATAGCTCCGGTGTCGCTTTGCACACCGCAGAGTGTGCCACCTGGAATGACCAGCAGATCGCCTTTGACCAGGTCTTTGTTTGTCGCATCGGTACCGATTAGAAACGTACCTTTGCCATCTCTGTCGTTCTGTTATTACAGAATTAGTTTTTTGAAATTTAAAAAAAATATACAATATAAAATGAAAAATGTCTGTTGTTATAATCACAATTTTGCGACTTGACAAGTATGGCTTTTTAATCATATTCTAAAATTATAGCAGAACATTGCAAAACGAGAAAGGAACAATCATGGAACAACATAAAACCGGCACACTCTATCTGTGTGCCACCCCGATCGGCAATCTTGAGGATATTACATACCGTGTACTGCGGACACTCAAAGAAGTGGATCTGATCGCAGCAGAGGATACGAGAAACTCCATCCGGCTGCTCAACCATTTCGAGATTAAGACACCGATGACCAGCTATCACGAATACAACAAAATCGATAAGGCTTACCAGCTTGTCGCAAAAATGCGTGAGGGTAAAAACATTGCATTAATTACAGATGCAGGGACACCGGGCATTTCCGATCCCGGGGAGGATATTGTGCGCATCTGCTATGAAGAAGGCATTCCGGTCACTTCGCTGCCGGGCGCAGCCGCCTGTATCACCGCACTGACCATGTCGGGACTTCCAACGCGCCGGTTTGTGTTTGAGGCTTTTTTGCCAAAAGACAAAAAGGAGCATCAGGCGGTGCTTGAAGAATTAAAGACCGAGACACGTACGATTATTATCTATGAAGCACCACACCACCTTGTGCGCACTTTGCAGGAACTTTCGGATACCCTCGGCGGAGACCGCAGGCTTACCATCTGCCGGGAACTGACCAAGCGGCATGAAGAAAAGCTGCAGATGACGCTTACGGACAGTTTATCCTATTATGAAGTCAATGAGCCGCGTGGGGAATATGTCCTCATCATTGCCGGCCGTTCCCGTGAAGTGATGAAAAAGGAGGAACAGGCCGGATGGGAAGCACTTTCCCTGGAGGAACACATGGCGCATTACGAGTCCCAGGGGATTGACCGCAAGGAAGCCATGAAACGTGTCGCAAAAGACCGTGGGGTCAGCAAGCGCGATATCTATCAGGCACTGTTAAAATAAAAAAGATCAATGGACTTTATTTTAGCTGATCCCGCACGGTTTCTTCGAGAACGGAAAAAGGCGAAGGACCGGTGCGAAGGATTGCTTCGTGAAATGCAGACACCGAAAAGCTTTTGTTTTCGAGCGCAAGCTGTTCACGCATCTGGCGGAATTTCAGATAGCCAACATAATATTTTAGGTAGTTTCCCGGTTCTTCGAGGATCAGATCCGTGATTCTGTTTACCGTGGCAGTATCATCTACGCCGTATTCGCTCCAGAATGCGGCGGTTTTTTCTTTTTCCCATCCAAAATAATGAATTCCGATATCCGCAGTGGCATAGAGGCTGAGTGTTGCAGCCTGGTTGTGCTGTAACAACGAAGCGAGATCCGGATCAAGTCCGGCATAATAGAAAGACTGCATTTCCGTGTAGGTTGCCCAGCCTTCGGTGTAACCCGGATAGTTGAGGAGGGAGAGGACTTCCGGAGCACCATAGGAGGAGGTGCAGATGGTCTGGTACAGATGACCGGGATATCCTTCATGCGCAAGCGTTGTAAAGTAATAGATATCCGTATCATTTTTAGCATCGTTTATGTAGATCCGGTTATGTGAAATATCATCAATCGGAGCCGTAATATAAAAGGCGGGAGCCAAGTACTCACTGAGTGCCGGATCAACGTGGCAGATTTCCACTTCTGTCTGTGGTGGTGCCGGGAAGTCAGTAAGGATTTCTTTTTGCAGCCGGGAAAGCATGGCATTTTCCTCTTTCAAGGCAGCATCGGGTTTCGGAGACTGGGAAGCAAGTTTCGGATTTTTTTCCAAAAGATTCTGACAGAACGTGAGATCTTCCCGCCGGGCTTTGGTAATCTGGGAAAACAGATCTTCCACGCTGTCATCACAGCCCGTATCTGCAGACACGACCGCCTCGTAATAGGCTTTTCCTTCCGGGAAGTTACAAAGCCCCCAGTTGTTATGTCCCCGTCCCAGCAGCATGGTAAGTCCTTTGATCATCTGGCTGTAAGCCGGAATGACATGATCACTCAGAACTTTGGAATGTTGCTTCAAATAAGCATTCTTTTGGGTATCCGTAAGCCCATCCATGGCATTTAACCGATTGGAAAACGTATCGATCAGAAAATTGTCATCGGGATGTTCGGTGAAAACTTCACACCCTTCAATGACTTTTAAGCAGGCTTCATCGGACATGAAAAGTCCTGCATCGGCTTTCTTTTGTTCATAATCTAAAATCCCTAAAAAATAAGTATCCATCTGCGACAACAGTCCGAGATAATCTTTAATATCTCTGGTATTGCGGAAAGTATACTCTGCCAGAAGCACAGGCAGCTGTGAGGTGACACCACCGGAAGGGGTCAGAGGTTCATCGTAATAGGGATAGGCAGCAAGGTTCTGCTGGCGTGAAATATAATCGGAAAGCAGCCGGCAGGTCAAGCGGTCTTTTCCTTTGAGAGAGCGGTGAGAATATTTTTTGAGTTCTTCCGAAAGTTTTTTGAGCTGTCTGGCCTGGTTATGAGGGCTGTCACCGGACAGACTGCCAAGCGTGATCTCATAAGAGTCAATGCCGGCAGCTTTTGGATCTTTTAGCGTAAAGTGCAGATTCATGGTGTTGGATTTCATCTCTTCGCGAAAAAGCGTGGTACAAAATTCAGAAAAAGAACTGGTACTTTTTCCGGCAGGGGAGAGGATGGCTGCATAAATAATGGAGAGCACCGCAGCCAGAAAAATACCCACGGAAAGCATCCGGTGTTTTTTCAAAAGATGTTTCATACCAGAAACTCCTGTAAGAAAACTTAAGAAAATTTATGCAGGGAAAGCCTGGGCTATGCCTTCCATTTTGGGTTTATCCGGTAATTGCAAAAGGAATATGAAAAAAGCAAAGCCCATACAATGATTTAAGAACGCAAACAGGAGGCGCGGATGAACTATTTATGGGGTGGAATGATTCTTGTCGGGGTGGTGTATGCTGCAATGACTGGAAATCTTGGAGCAGTGACCGACCAGGCACTTGCTTCGGCAAAGGAAGCGGTAAGCCTTTGCCTGACAATGACAGGTGCCATGGCATTCTGGGTGGGACTTATGAAGATTGCGGAAAAAGGGGGGATGGTAAACCGTGCGGCATCTGCAATGGGACCGATACTTCGTTTTTTGTTTCCGTCAGTTCCGGAAAATTCCACAGCAGCCAGATATATGGCAACGAATATGGTGTCCAATTTTCTGGGGCTGGGCTGGGCGGCAACCCCGGCAGGGATTTCTGCCATGAAAGAGTTAAAGCGGCTGCAGAAAATGTCAAATCAGGCGACAGACGCGATGTGTGATTTTCTTATCATTAATATTTCTTCCCTGCAGCTGATACCTGTGAATATCATTGCATATCGCAGCCAGTATGGAGCCGTAAGTCCGGCTGCAATTGTAGGACCGGCCATCATTGCCACTAGTATTTCCACGTTGGCAGCTGTCATTTTCATCAAGCTCCGGCAGGCATTTGGGAGGGTGGAAAAATGAATTTGATTCTGTACTTATCCGAGGCAGTCATTCCGATTCTGGTATTGCTCATTGTGGGAAATGGCCTGATGCACCGGCAGCATGTATATGAGGATTTCCTGGAAGGGGCAAAAAGCGGAATCCGCACAGCAGTGGAGATTATGCCGACACTAATCGGACTGATGGCAGCAGTAGGTATTTTGCGGGCTTCGGGTTTTTTGGATTTTATTTCCGGGTGGCTTGGGAAATTAATGGCGGCGACGGGATTTCCGACCGAGCTGATCCCGGTTGCTGTGGTAAAAATGTTTTCTTCCTCTGCAGCAACGGGGCTTTTACTGGATATCTACAAAACACATGGTGCAGATTCGATGCTGGGACGTGCGGCATCGGTTATGCTCAGCAGCACAGAGACCATTTTTTATACCATGTCGGTTTATTTTATGTCGGTAAAAGTAAAAAAGACAAGATATACACTTCCGGGAGCTCTTTTTGCAACCACTGCCGGAATTGTGGCAAGTGTATTTCTTGTGTGGAAAACCTGAAGTTGTAAGAATCGTGTTATTGTTCGCATGGCAACCTGTGTGTAGCAGCAAAATTGTCAAAAAATATCCGGATTATGATAGAAATATGTTGACTTTAAACATATTTTAGTTCAGAATAAAAGGCAGAAGATACAGAGATTTGTATGTTACAACAGAGAGGAAGTATATAATATGGCATTTGGGAAAAAGACAGACAGAGCCGGTCTGCAGGCCGTTCTGGAATTGAAAAATGTAGATTATTCAAAAGATCCGGAGATGCAGCAGCTGTATACCCGTCTGGTGAACGGACGCAGCCAGTTCGGTCAGATCTTGGCAAAGAATGCATCCGCATCGTTACAGATCGCAGAGGTTGTGGATGCCTTAAAAGATTATAATTCCAAGATGGAATCTGTTTCACAGCAGATCGCACAGGCATCCGAGGACGCTACGCAGTCTGCGTCAGAAAGTTCGCGTGTGGCAGGGGAGGTTTCCAACCAGCATGAGGAACTGACCAATACGATATTGTCTGCATCGGAAGAATCTGCAGCGATTTACAAAAACATCGAAGAGGGACAGCAGGAGCTGACGGCTATCCGCGATCTGTCCGATAAGACGATCAGTGAATCAAGTACCATGAAACAGAATATGGAGAAGCTTTTTGACATTATCAGTAATATGAATGAAGTCATTGAAGGGATCAATTCCATTTCCAGCCAGACCAATCTGCTGGCACTGAATGCATCCATCGAGGCAGCCCGTGCAGGAGAAGCCGGAAAAGGATTTGCAGTAGTTGCGGAAGAGATCCGTAAACTTGCAGAACAGACCCAGAACATGACAGCCAACATGAGTGAATTCGTGGAGCGTATCAAAGAAGCATCCGCAAAGAGTTCAGACAGTGCAAACACCGCGGTGGAGGCACTTGGGGATATGAGCGAGAAGATTAATTCTGCATGGGAGATCAATGATGCGAACCAGAAGAGTGTGGGAAAGATTTCCGATTCCATCAGTTCCCTGGCAGCTGTCAGCGAAGAGATTTCAAGTTCCATGGATGAGATGGCAAATCAGGCGAACCATATCCAGCAGCAGTGTGAGCAGCAGCAACAGGATGCACAGAGACTGGCAGAACTCCAGGAGAATTTAAAAGACGCAACAACACCGGCATACCAGATATTGGATGATCTGGAGAATGCAAAGCAAATTGCCGGAGAGATGAAGAAAGATGTATTTTATAATACAGAGGCTGTATAGTAGCAACTGGCATCCTTATTATAAGAATATTAAAAATATCAATTTGCCATATAGAACAGGAAATCAGACAGGGGTTGTCACACGGTGACAGCCTCTTTTTTCCCTGTTCGCGGAGAAAGGAGAAAAAATGGAAGCAACGGAACAGTTTTTGCAATGGGTGGAGGAATCGGGCAACATTGTATTTTTTGGTGGAGCAGGGGTATCGACCGAGAGCGGAATCCCGGATTTCCGTAGTGTGGACGGTTTGTATAATCAACAGTATAAGTATCCGCCGGAGACTATTTTAAGCCATAGTTTTTACCGGCAGAATCCGGAAGAGTTCTATCGGTTTTACCGGAACAAAATGCTCTGTCTGGATGCACAGCCAAATATCACCCATTTCAAATTGGCAGAGCTGGAAAAAGCAGGAAAACTGAAAGGGGTCGTGACCCAGAATATCGATGGTCTGCATCAGAAAGCCGGAAGTAAAAACGTCATGGAATTGCACGGAAGCGTATTGCGCAATTACTGCGAACGCTGTGGACAGTTTGTCAGCGCGGAAGATATTCTCCACTCGGAAGGAGTTCCGGTCTGTCCTGTCTGTGGTGGTCCGGTGAAGCCTGACGTAGTTCTTTATGAAGAAGGGCTGAACCAGAAAACACTGCAGGATGCGGTATTTTATATCAGCCATGCGGATATGCTGATTGTGGGAGGAACTTCGCTTGCCGTATATCCGGCAGCCGGCCTGATTGATTATTACAGGGGAAATAAGCTTGTTTTGATTAATAAGAGTGCAACTCCAATGGATGCGCGTGCGGATCTTCTTATCCAGGATGGACTTGGAAATGTCTTTTCACAGATCAAGTGTTAGCCAGAGAAAATAATAGACAATTGCAAAACATACTCCGGCTCCTGCCGCCGCGGGTTTTACAATTGTCTATAAGGGGAGAAAAAGAAGGAGACCAGCTATGAATCAGTACCAGTATGAAGTGGGAGATATTGTGAAATTAAAAAAGCCACATCCGTGTGGCAGCCATGAATGGGAGATTTTGCGCGTGGGCGCGGATTTCCGCCTGAAATGCACTGGCTGTGGACATCAGATGATGGTGACACGCAAGCTTGTGGAAAAGAATACAAGAGGCTTGCGGAAGCCGGAATAAAGTGCATGTAGTGAAATTGTAATTTCCATAGTATTAAAAATTGCTTCTTTAGATACCATTAAAAACAGTATCTGGAGAAGCAATTTTTCTGTTATAAAGGCTTGCGGGCCTTAATTTTTGTAAATTCAATAATTTCTTTCTTATCCTCTTCGGATATCTTGTTAAAATAAAAAAGCAATTCTTTTTCCAGATTCGTATGAAACATGTACTTTTTTTTATTTGCGGGATCATTAAAAAATTCAAGAAACTCAAGATC
>ERZ507587.87-NODE-87-length-32545-cov-8.06387_pt1 | contig 32545 bp, 35 predicted proteins | sample MGYA00512412_ERZ507587 | MGnify/ENA metagenome assembly ERZ507587
AGATGAACTTGTTAAAAATACAGAATATAAGGGAATATTCCTGAAGGCTAACCAATAATGAAGCCCCAATATCTAAATCCATTACGTCTGTAAACTCATCCCATATCAGGAATATTCCCTTATATTCTGTATTTTTAACAAGTTCATCTTGAACTTCAAAAAACCATTTGCACAGATTTTCTTGTTCCAGTCTTACATGAAGACCTGAATTTCTAAGAGCATTCTTTGCTAAATAGAGAACTGCCGATGATGCATCTTTATCTTTTAACTCCTTGACAAGCTTTTTACGATCTGGTGCATAAGACTGTAGTTCGGCATCATTACTAATAATTGTATCCCAAATTATCGGATTTTTCTCAATATTATCAATGTAATTGTCAAAGTCGGTTTGCACTGTAATATCTATACCAGCCTCATTTAAGGCTTGAGTTACATGTAACTGTATCTGTAATGATAAATCATCCCTATTTGAAATTGAACATGGACCATACATCGTTACAGGGAATAGTCTTGTGCTACTTCTAAAAGCATATAAAGATTCTCGGATAATAGAGAATTTTTCTGCACCATATTCTTCTCTGATATAATCTTCTATTTGATCTATCGGATCACAAAGAAGATGCTTAATAACTGCAATTGCATGACTTTTTCCTGTACCATAAGTTCCTTCAAGCCAAAAAGAGCGATGCTCATCAACTACTTTATTGCTTACAGAGTTTAATACTTTTTGCAAGATTTCATTAAACTGCTCATTAGGAATGAAATTCTTCCATTCATTATTTTCTTCTGTTTGAATGTTATATGCGGACTTAGTCTCACGAATGCGTATTGCATCAGAATATCTTTTAGCCATAATTATTTCAAGAAGTTACTTGTTATTACTGTTTTAAAACACTCTCGCATCTGTTTATCCTGCAATAAATCCCAAAGCGCATTATCAAAATATGCATATTCAACATTTTCTCTTATAAGCTTGGCGGATGGAGTGTGCGTCTTAATTCTTGTGTTCCTCCATTTTAAATGGAAGGACTCCTCATTCTCTAGAAAATATATAGGATACTGATATGGAGTCGTACTCTCATATTGTTTTTGTAATTCCGTATATTTTTTAATTATGTTACTTATATCAATACGATTGTCCTGCGTACTATAATCCATTAAATCTAGCATAGCTAGCAACAGTAAAGGCTTGGCTATATTAACCTTACCATTACACACAGAACAATGTAAAGACTTAAATGCATCTTTATAGAATGAGATAAGAATTTGATTCATTTCACTTAAAACAGTTTTTTTAATACGTCCATCGGAGTTAAATCACCTTGTAATGTTATATGATTCAATCCCATATTAAGATTTGCTATCAAAACTCTATCTTTGGCAGAATTCAATGTTCTCAACCCTTTTTCAAATGTTTCTTTGGATAGGCAAAATTCCTTTACAATTCCATTTTTGCAGTCATCTTCATAGAAATCTTTTACTCTCAAAGATTTAGAACCATTCGCTTCCGCAAATTTATATAGAGAATAAGCCAAAGCTATTTCTGATATATCTTTATATTCATATCTGATTAAATGATTCTTATCATATTGAGTCCCCTGACATAATATTTCACCGCAAGGGGAATAATTGAACACCTGCATAAGTGCTTGAAATGCATAATCAATAGTATTCTTTGAGAATGCTGATGAGAAATAATCATATGCTAATTCTGACAAACGCGCACGATCAAATGCTTGATTCACCTCTATATTATTGGCAAACCATCCTACAAGTTCCGAATTATACACAATATTAATCCAAATTAAAGCCCAGATTAGCTCAGGGTCGTTAACCATATTATCAACACAGAACTGTCCGAACTCTGTTAATACGTTTTTTGAGTCAATAATTTCAGCATCCTTCAACCAAGATTTAAAACTAGGAACTTGTTTGTTTCCCAACGAATTATTACCTAAAACCCAAAATGACACTTGAGGATCAGCAAAGAACTCTGACACCCATTCTTCTCGAATTCCAAAAGTACCATATTTGGATATATTACCTGCTTTAGTTTTATTTTCCATGCTTTTTACTAATGAATCTGCCACTATACAGCCATGCTCATGGAAATCCAGGCAGCGATGGCAGTGTGTACATTTTGTTTTGTCAATTCTAATTTCAGGATATACAGAAAGAGCCCCAGTCGGACACTCTATTTCACATACCTCGCAACTTATACAATAAGTTGTTTTGTACAAGACACGTTTTAATGCTTTCACCAACATTATGTCTGATGCATTATACAACGTAAATGTATAGTTGCAATCATCATTATAATTTATTTCAAACGCAAATATTTTCTTTTTATAGTTAAACTCTCCATGCGCGGTATTACCATTTTTTGTAAATGTATAATCACATATTGTGATAAGCCATTTTTCTATATCAATCTTGGCATTACTTATAGATGCAACCAGATGTGGAGAATTTCTAATGAATTCTACAGAAGATTTTTGGGAAACAAAATTTCCACTTGCCCTAAGTCGCCATTTGCGTTCTTTCACGTATTCATCTAAATTAGGGATTCTACGTTCTTTAGCCAATGATACTATTTTGGATAAAAATGGCTCTAAATTTGACTTAAAACGGTTGTTTACAACCATATCATCCCATGGAGACGAGAAAGGACAGAATAGACAACCAACTCGTGGTTTCCCCATTCGATATGCATCATTAATCGTAAGGTTGTATCTAAATAAATATAGAAATATCTCTGTAGTATTCCACTTTAATATAGGTCTAGCATTAGTAACAAATGAATGCTTAACACCTTTGCCAATACGCTCATAGCTAGCACGTTTAACACTTTCTTCTGATCTTACTCCTTCAAAAGCGAGCACTTTTGCTTGTTTATTAGAGTTAGGCAATTTAAGCATTCTATACAAAGGTGCTGTTTTCATAACAGAACAACACCACCTATGCTTATCGCTAGGCGAACCTATCTTATCCCAATAATTAAGCACAGATTCGTGATTCTTAGCAAGACTGAATTTAAGTGTAGGGAATAACTTATGATAGTATTCCTGAACTTCATTATATAGTTCCAAAGAACTTGGAAGTTCATAACCAGTATCAGAATATATTACTTGGAATGAATCAGGTGGAAGTGCGCGTGTACAGAGGTCCAGCACAACTTGGCTATCCTTACCCCCAGAAAATGATGCAAGAAAATAATCTATCTTCGTAGTCTTTAAGACTTTCTTCCCTTGTTTTTCTGCTTCACTTAGAGGCATAATATCAAAGCTATCGCAATCCTCCTTTACAATGGCCATTTTTTGCTTGGTCTTCTTCTCTTGATTTTCTGCAATAGATTCAAAATCCAGCCTGTTAGAAGCATACTTTTCCGTTAACCGGTTTGCACCACTATAGGTATCATATATATCGCGTATGAATTCAATAGCTTCACTTTCACAAAGGAACATCTGCTCTTTTGTGCGTTCAAGCATTTTCATCATATCAACAGGTTTAAGTTTAAGCTTCTCCATACCTGGTCGGAAAACAATTGTTGCCATATCATAAATATTGGCATTCTTTGCTTCAAAGACCAAGTCACCTCGGTAGTAATATTCCTTATTACACGCCCAAAGCAAAGGCTCTTCACATTCTGGATATTCCCACCCCAAAGTGTCAAGTCCAAGAAGATTCAGCTCCTCATAGAACACCGGACGAGGAGAGATATTTATGGTATCTTTCCCAACCAGAGAGCTAAGCTTTACACCTCCTGTTTCTCTATCCCATGAAACTTTGAACATCTTATTTTTCTATAATTACTAATTGTGATAGTTCAACATCAAGGAGTTTTGCTATCTTAATATATGTTTCCATTGTAGGCTGACAAGCATTAGTACACCACTTTGACACAGTAGTTGGGGCACACCCCAATTGTTCTGCCAGCCATTTATTTGTTCTTTTCTTTTCCGCAAGAACAACCTTGAGTCTATTTATATCCTTATCCATAATAGGCTATTTAACATACAAAGTTAATCAAATCCTTTAATATAAAATGCACATTAGGAACTATTTAACAAAAAAAGGAATTAAATTAGCATTTTTCCCACTCTGTTCATTATTCCCACAGCAATACGATATGATCGGACGCAAACCTATATCAAGTAAAAACTTCCGTTTACATCTATTCTATCAATAAATTTCACCTTTCGAAAAAAATTATGCTGCACAAACATTATGTTCGCGCAGCATAATACAAAGCTCAATCATACCACATTGCTCAACTATAATAAATCAGCCATTTATCTCGTGCCGTTTGGCAATTTGGCGTATTTTTGCTTGGTAATGTGGCACGCTATAATAGTTATTCCACCTTATATTGCCTATCCAACACTCCGGTAAACAAATCCATCTCTCTCTTGGAAACTCCTAATCGTGTTACCATAATTCGTATTATTTTTATTCCCTAGAAGTTGATAAAAATATTTCCCAATGTCCTCAAAACTTGGCCCAACTCGTTTGATAACATTCTCCGCTTTCAAACATTCTAGTGTTATCCTCATACTCTCTCCGAGACTTCGCATTGTTTCGCCAATGCAGAAATGCTGATTTGTGGGTTTTCTGCTATTAAGAGAAAGTATCTTGTTATGCCCCTGTTGCGCCCCTGTTATGCCCTTGTCATGCCCTGACTGGCCGCTTTCTGGTCGAACGACCAGTTTTATACTTCTTTTCTATATTCATGCCCCATCGCCTACCAACATTCTTAATCTCCTCATCAATATTATTTTCCGTTATTTCTTCAGGATTTAAATGAGTATTATTATTACTGTCCTGTAAGAGGAATTGGCACAATGATTTACCAATAATATTCTAATTTGTAAATCAAACGCAATCTTTCCACCTTGTATCCAACACTCCTGCAAACATATCCACCTCTCTCTTGGAAATACTTAATCGTGTTGCCAGCTCTCGCCATCCTTTTACAGCTTCAATCACCTCTGCAATAATATTTTCTGTAGTCTTTCGATTAAGCATATAATCTTCGCTCGCATCAAGCAAAATGTTTAAGTCTGCTTTATTGGAGGTTGATGAGACTAGCAGACTCTGATACTCATTCAAAGTAGGATTCATATCGTATGCAGGAGAAAGCGTCCAACCTTTTGCAGTCAAAAGAAAACCGTGATTGCGGAAATGGTCATCGCTATTACCGATGCAGATATTGAAAGCTACACGGCGATAGAGTTCCTGCAGATTCTCTTCCACATTCGTACAGTTCTGGATTATAAAATCAACTATATCCAGATAACCGTGCCCTGTAGTTGCATTATTGCCGTCATTAAGTCCCAATAAAGTCATGGCAGAAGCAAAATGAATCCGCTTCCCATCTTGGGTTCTGTCGAAGCGTTGCGAAAGTAACGTGTGATATTTCTCTCCTGTTGCCAGCATTTTGGTCTTTGCGGCATTTATACCGGCTTTTACAGCAAGAAGATGGCTGAAATGCTCCCAAAGTCCGGTATCATAATCATCTTTGCGAGATGGGAACTTGGCTACATAAAGAGTTTTATCCGTATCTATCACACTGGCTTTAGGTCTTGCACCACCCAGTGAAGAACCCGGCTGTACGAGTTGGGCAACCCATTTCCTGTCAGGAAGAACATTCCCCTCTTCGCTTTTCTCAATTTCCGCACTGGCAGCAATCAACTCCCTTATATCCGTCAGAGGCGGGATTTTCAACGACTCACTTACATTTATAAATCCTCCGTCTTTTGACTCCTTGAAACGGAAAGCACCCATTCGGGAAAAGTCATCGATACCAGTCAAAAAGTCGAAAGAAGACAGTCTCCGCACCGGTCGCCTCTCTTCCATCGCTGCAATCTGCTCACGCCGCAACAGCAGTGTTCGCCCCCAACGATCCGGCAGGGCATCCGAGAAACATCCGAATATATCTTTCTCCGGCTGCGTATATTGCTGTCCCGGATAATTATTGAGGTCATCACTCAGGAATAAATCTCCGTGTTTCTTCAGCCATTCATCGCTGAAGGTAAAGCAATAGCTATCCGAGCCACGAAGAGATTCATAACCTAACTCGCCAACAAATTCTGTTTCCTTGAGCCAATCAAAATCGGCATATACATATAGTGTCTTCATCGTTTACTCCTTTTTTGAAGCACGTTCCCTCGTCTTCAAACTCAAATCCTGCAAGGCTTTTCCCAATTTGTCTTCTTTGGCCAGCCACAGAATATCATCATCAAGCTGTAAGGCATACAGCACACGCAAGTAGATTCCGATTGCTACTGTCGGTGCGCCTTTCTCTATTCGGGACACAGTCAATGGAGAGCAAGTGGCACGTTCCGCCACCTGAGCCACACTCAGATTCCTGCGCAAGCGAGCCAGTTTAATCTGTTCTCCCACAACCGACATCTTTTGCTCTAATTTTCTGGGCAACTTAGTTCCCATTGTATTCTTTGCCATATTAACTCATTATATAATATGCAAAGGTATTACTTTTTATCTATTTAATGATATGTTGCTGGTAGAAATTACAAGATTAAAAGAAGCGGCATTTAATAATGACTTTAAGCTCCATGCAAACGCCGACTCATATCACCCAATATTATTGATAATGAAGTCGGAAGTTTTAAAGAAGCCGACTTCTACCTTTATCTATGATTATAGTCAAGATAAAAGCCGACATCCTCAATTTAAGTATCAAGCGATGGGCTTCACCAATTCTTCATCCTGCCATTCCGCAAGAGAAGCAATCGCATTGTATTGCTCCAAAGTCAAATCCGATTCACTATCGTCTGAACATTCATATTCCCACGGCAGTTCGTAAACAGTACCTTCTTCCTGATAACCCATATAGTTATGGTACGAATTAGGAATCAACCGCACACAATCTTCTTCGCGCAAAATCCTCAAGAGTTTCTCGGCATCACTAATCAGCAGTGGCACTCCGAACTTATATAGAGCAGTAGCAACCTCAATGGCCAACTCAACATTTGCCGAGTAGCTATTAGAGACAACTATCATCCAACCCTGCTGCGACACCTTCGATGCAATGATATTCAAGCGCGAAAGCCCCAACTCGCCATAGTGGTCTGTTGCAAACCGTATAAAATCCTCTGGGCTGTCAATATCATAGAGTTTATTTACATCTACGAACTTCACTCGTTTGTAGTAGACTACGTCTTGCAGCTCTTCCGGGATATTCGGCTGTTCTTCGTAGATACGGTTTCTAACACCTCGTTTCCGGTAGTATGCCTCATAAGCCTCGTTAGCGATGCGATAATACGTGCAATATTGCCGAATGGTCATAGTCTTCAGATGAGATGCGTGATGTTCCTTCACTGAATCCTCTAAAGCCTTTATCGCTGTCTCCCGATCTTCCACCTCAATCTTGAACTTCGGTGCTATCCGGTTGAGTTCCTTTCGTGCAATCCGCCCAATCCGTTGCTGGCACGGCAGATTGTGCGCCACATAGTCGTTGAATCCATTAGGATTTACAACAATAACATCAACTATTTTCTGCAAATAGTCGAAAAGTCGGGCAAGGTTATCACGATACCATACGTCGTCAGATTCTCCGTCGGCACAAGAGGAGCGATTCGTTATGACGAAATGCGTATGTTTTCGGTCTGTAATGCGAATCGACCGGAACTCTTCGTATCTATAAGAAGCGATATGAAACCACTGCGTTTCCGTTGGATTGAATGCGAGCCAGTCCGCAAGGAACGCCTCTTTGCTTTGATACTCTCCCGAAGCAATCAGTTCCTCGACATTACCCCATTCCTCTGGAGTGAGGCGCGGTACCTCAATATAGAAGCCACGGTACTCATCATCCCCCATCACGACAAGTTGCCCGAACTGACGCTGAATTTCAACCAGACGTTCCAGTATATTGCCGCTAACTGTGATTTCACAATGACGCATTTCACCCATTGCTTCTATATGCGAAGTGTTCAAGCCAACCTCATTTGCCAAATCAATAAAGAGTTTTCTATCTATTATTCTTTCATCCATTGCTTAATGCTCATTAAATTTCAACATGCTTTTTCGGATCAAACCCATTCACAATGTGCTCATTCGCAAAAACATATCCCATCTGGTTACAAATTACTTTTGTGGCAACAATCTCTATGTCTATATTGGTATGCGAATGTCCATAAATCCAAACATCTATCCGGCTGTTAGCAATCCAATCACCATATTCGCTGGCAAATGCACTGTTCAGCACGGAGTTTTTGTGCTCTGCGGCAGCCACCTCAAAAGTAGGCAAATGATGAGTAACCACCACAATATGGCTAGCCGTGCTCTCTTCGACACTTTTCCGGATAAAATCAATACAGGTTTCGTGCATCCGATTGAATTCCTCCACCTGCAGCAATTTTCCGTCAAACTTGATCTGGCGAAAGTCGTTCATGCCTTTCCACACGAAATACTCGTCATTCGGATTAATCCGCGACCAAAGCGTACTCAGGACAAAATCGGTATCATCGATACGGATTACCTGATTCTGATAGAACCCTACATTCTCACGGAACATCCACTTCCATTGCAGCCCTCGTTCCATCACGTCCGAATAATTATAGTATTCGTGATTGCCGGGAACAATCAGAACCTGCCTGTAATTATCCGAAGCCCATTTCCAGAATTTCATCATAGGAGCTATCCTATCCCTAAGATAGAATATATCTCCAGCCAAAACCAGCACGTCACCGGTAACAGGCAATTCATTATGCTTTAAATATCTGCTGTTCTCCCTGAACTCCAGATGTAAATCGCTCATGTATTGTATCTTCATTGCTCTTTCATTTTTGATTGTTCAACTTGTTTTTCAATAATTGTCTTCACCTGTGCAAATGAAACCGGCATAAAGTTGTTGTTATCAACACCTACGTCATATTGTGTAGGATAGAGATACTGAAGCCGGGCTGCATCAATTCCAGTGTTATTCTTCCTCGTATGCACATGGCCGAACAGTTGCCATACATCTTTATAGCCGCCATCAAAGCACAGAAACGGATAGTGATTCAAATATATCTTCTGTTTATCCACTTCTATATGCATCTGCATGGTCACATGCTCAAACCTATCGACATACCCCTGCCTCAAGTTCTTTAAATCATGGTTGCCGAGAATCAGATATATCTTGCCATTCAATCTATCAAGAATTTTAGTCCATTCAGCTGAACCGCCCAGACAGAAATCACCCAAGTGAAAAACAGTATCATCCAAGCCAACTGTATTATTCCAATTGGAGATAATCGTTTCATTCATCATTTCCACATCCTCAAAAGGTCTGTTGCAGAAACGAATGATATTTCCGTGATAAAAGTGGGTATCAGATGTAAAAAATACTTTACTGCCATCAAATTTATAATTCATTTCTTCTCAATTTATGTGCATCACTGCACGTTAATAATCTGTTTGTCAATCACCCATCAGACGGAAATGACAGAAAAGCATCGTAAGATAACTGTCACAAATGGGTATAAAAACAAAATAGTTGGAAAGTTCGGTAAAGACTCTCCAACTATTCAGTTTATATTTTCAATCAGGGGTAGAATAAACTACACCATGCTATGTTCTTCGTTGGAAAGTATTTATAATACAAGGTTCAATGCCAAAGACATGAACACACAATACAGATTCAGGGCGTTTGTTACCCCAAATTGTGACCTTCGATAATATGTTCATTCTATTTCTTTGCATTGTTAGTTTTTATATCGTTTCAAACTCAGCGCAAAATTAGCAAATAAATTCCATATCACACATCGCTTTCTGAGAAAATCCACGTAACCTTTTGCCTATATGTCGCATAATAAAAACTGAACCTATGCAATTAATACACAGATTCAGTTCCTTATCATTTAGCTCACTCCATTGATTCCCGAATAATCCGCCGAGTCTCTTTCTTATACTCCTTGCGGTCATATTCGAATCCCCTGCACATCCAACAGCTACACGGAGTACCTGTTGTTTTGTAAACTTGTGCCCATTTCTCTTTTGCCAATTCAAACCAACGGGGATGCTCATAATAGCTTCCATCCTCACGAATGATGCAATGACCATAAGCGGCATAAAGAATCATGCGAGCCTTAAACACACGAGCCATTTGTTGGCGTCTCCAAAATTTGTTTCTTTTGTCCATCGTCTCTTTCTATTAAAGTTAGGATGAGCAACGATGTTACTTTGGTGAGACTTAATATATCCATAGAATTATACCTTTGAATGTTATTCAGTTTGATGACGCAGAATCTTCTTTATACCTTTCCGGGTACAAAGTTGGTACAAATATTCGATATTATATCAGATAAGGTATAATTTACAGAGATTTTGAGTTGCAAATTATGAAGGCTAAAACAAGCACAATACAAGGGTTCTACACTTTTTCAAGCGAATAAATCGGATTCGTTACACTTTTTCCAATGAATCATCCCCATTACATGACATTTTTTCCAGCGAATCACAGTATAAATCACCACCTTTACTTTATCTCCGTATTCATATATACGTGCATTAAAGTAAAGCTAACAGAGGGAGAAAAAGAGATGGCTTCGCCAAAGCCGAGACAAACCATATCTGCCGACTTTCTCTTTTGGCTGCAAAACAATCCGGAATATCAACTTACAAACTTGAAAGATTCACCCTTGCCAAGCCACAAAAGCCAACTTGCAAATCCGTGAATCTGCCTTCCATTTTGCAGCCCGAATCAGCGAAATTATCCCCGATATGCCGTATCTTTGCGAAGCGGAGGTTTCGGGGCGAAAGAGAGCGATTTTCCCCATTTTCCCTCTGTTTTGAGACAGGCAACGAAGAAAAGTGTTAAATCTGCGATTTTTCTGGAAAAAATCGGCATAAGGCGCAAAGAAAAGCAAAGTTCTACATAAATAAATGCAGGTCAGCATCTTGTATGCAGGGCGAGTTGAAGCAGGCTTCGGCATAAAATGCCTGAAAACACCCCTTTCGGACAAAGTTCGGCTACTAAACAGCTACCGGTTCCGAAACGGGGTATATGCGGCATAATGAGTTCTGTTTCATTACTTTGCCTTGTTTTGCATAGCTCTTGGTAAGAAATAAGTAACTACCTTTAGAAACGAAAATTTTAGAGTTATGGAAACAAAGAGAAGTACGTTTGCGACCTCGTTCTACATCAAGAGATCCGCAGTGAGAAACCGGGACGGGAAAGCCCCCATCATGGTGAAAATCTCCGTTGACGGCGATGACAAGGCAGTGGGAACCAAGCTGTTCGTCACTCCCGACCTCTGGGAGAACGGCAAGGCGAAAGGCAAGTCCGCCGAGGCAAACGAGATAAACGGGCAACTGAAGGAGGTCTCCGCCCGGCTCACCAACCACTACCACCGCATCCTCCGGGAAGAGGATTTCGTTACCGTCGAGAAGCTGCGCAACGCCTTCCTCGGTGTCGGCGTGATGGAGAACTGCATCCTCAAAGACTTCGGGAACATGAATCGGGAGTTCGGGGCGATGGTGGAGAAAGGGCAGCGAGCCAAGTCCACCTACAACAAGTATCTGGCTGTTTACAACCATTTCAAGACCTTCCTTTGGGAGAAGAAGAAGCGCACCGACATGGCTTACAAGGAACTGACCAAGGAGATCATCACCGATTTCGACAAGTACCTGCGGGTGGAAAAAGGGCTGAGTGCCAACACCCTCTGGATATACACCATGCCCCTGCTCAGCCTGACCGACAAGGCGTGGCGGCGTGGAATCGTCCGCACCGACCCCTTCAGCGAGTACAGCCTTGAAATGCAGGAGACCGACCGTGGCTACCTTACGGAAGAGGAGCTGCGCACCTTGGCTAACGCCGTGTTCGTCAAGAAACAGACCAACCTCGTGCGGGACATGTTCCTCTTCGGGTGTTTCACCGGGCTTAGCTACATTGACATAAAGACGCTCACCCATGACAAGATACAGCGCATGGACTTCGACGGCGAGGAATGGATCATCACCCGGCGCACCAAGACCCGTGTATCGAGCAACGTTCCCCTCATGGAGATTGCCAAGGAGCTGATAGAGAGGTACAGGGGGCTTGCCGGGGGCGACCTTGTCTTTCCCATGCCCAGTAACAGCGTGTGCAACACCCACCTCAAACAGATAGCCAAAGCCTGCGGCATCCACAAGGAGATCGGCTTCCACCTGAGCCGCCACACCTTCGCCACGACCGTCTATCTCTGCAACGGCGGCACCATCGAGGCGCTCTCCAAGATACTCGGGCACAAGCACATTTCCACCACCCAGATCTACGCCGAAGTGACCAACAGGATGGTAAGCTCCGATTTCCGGGCGATCTCCGGCAACCTTGCCGCCATGCAGCGGAGCGTGCTGGAGAAGAAGGACAGGAAGCAGGACGGGAAGCGGGTGCGCCGCTCCCTCCGGGAAACGGCTTGACGCCTTTCCCCGGTGCAGAATGCGGCAAAGGCAGGAACTTCCGATGCGGTGTCCCTGCCTTTGCTGCATTTCCCGATGCACACCCCCGTGCGTTTATGTTGGACTTTTCCCCCGTTTGCGCTTTGGGCGCATGTCCACGTAGTTCTCCTCCAGCATACGCAGCAGATCCGACTGGCGGTAGAGCGTCTTGCCCGGCAGCGATATGTACGGGATCAGCCGTTGCGTGCGGTAGTCCTGCAACGTTCTCGGCGTGATGTGCAGCAGCCTGCACACGTCCTCGCCCGTGAGATAGACCTCGCCATTCATCGCTGGGCGGAAGTGCGCCGTCACCGTGTCAAGGTACCTCATGCCTTCCTCCAGTGCCTCGAAGTACGCCCGTACCTCTTCCGTGTCCCTTGTGATCACTTCCATCTCACTCGTCCTCCGTCATTTCCCGGCTCATGGCTTCCACGAACGCCTCCACGTCCTCTGTCCGGTAGTAAATCTTGTGGTTGATCTGGCTGTACGGCAGCAGCCCCCGGTCACGGTAGGTCTGCAATGTCCGCTTGCTGATGCCTAATTTCTCGCACACGTCCGCCCCGTCCATCCAGTTCATCTTTTCGGGCGGGCGGTAGCGGGCGCAAAGTTCCCTCACGTGCTGCGAAAAGCTGCCGAACCGTTCCTTCATCTCCTCGAAGGTCTTTCTCTCGATGCTTACTATTTCCATTGTCCCGATATGTTTTTATGGTTATACTTCCCTGCAAATATACCGGTCTGTATATGTCCGTGTATCAAAACCGTACCGCTTGTCCTCGTTTTGCTTCACGTTTGTAGCCTTGTCACGTTCCGGGCGGTGAAAAGCAGGGAGAAGCTCTACATATCCGCACGCCCTTCCGCATATTTTCCGCCCTTTCCGCTTGCCGTGTGCCGGACATTTCGCATATTTGTAACCGACCAAACATCATCACTATGGACGAGGCTGTCTTTATCGCACAATACACCTTCCTTGCCACTCCTGCGGTCATCGAGGAGGAGAGCCGCATCTTGGGCAAGATCGCACGCCGCCTGCGTTGCGAGTACGTCATCCGTTTCGAGGACGACGGCAAGTTCTATTTCCTTTTGGAGACCCGTTCCGGCTACGAGGAGCATTTCGCCCGGTGCGGCTGGTACATCGTCAGCCAGACCGACTTCAACAGCCGCCTGACCATCGGCATGGGCTTGTACGAGAGCGGGAACTTGGCGGGCTTCATGTACAGGCTCGATTCCGGCAGCGAGGACGAGGCACGTTTCTGGAACAATATCCTTGTCTTCACTTTCTTCAATGACTTCCGCAAGGCGTTCTTTCCGCTCGACAACCGCTTTCAGGGTTTCTTCCGCTTGGACGGCAGCTTGTGTTTATACCTTTATGACTATTGCCCCGTCCGGCGGAACGACAAGATCACCTTCGAGGGGAAGAAGGTGTCGAACGCCGTCTGGCGTTTCAAGAGCGGCGAGCAGACCGACCTTTTCGTCAAGCTCTTCTCCATCGCCGCCAGCCGCATCCGGGCGATTCAGGAGAACAGGCACCGTGCCGTGCTGGTTCCCGTCCCGGCATCCACACGGGAGAAGCACCGCACCCGGTACGAGGCGTTCTGCCGCAAGCTCTCGGCGGACATGGGAGTAGCCGACGGGTACGGGGCGATAACCGTCGCTTATGACCGGGCGCAATTCAAGGGCACGCACGGGAACGGAGACCGCACCGCCAATCTGGAGTTCCATCCCGAACGGTTCAGGGGGAAGTGTGTCTTGCTTGTGGACGACGTGCTTACTACCGGAGCTACTTTCATAGCGCTGCGGCGCAAGCTGATAGCGCATGGGGCAAAGTTCGTCATCGGCATATTCCTTGCCAAGACCATCGCTTTCGAGGACGAGCGGAAGGATCTATCCATAAATGACTATACAAATCCAACAACATCGAAGTAGTGTCAGTACAAAATGTACCAGCAGTATTTTTCCGCTATACTTGAAACGATAGCAGGCAGATGCGACAAAGCCGATGGCACTCCAACCAATCGCCACCCAGCCCGTAAGGATATAGTTTTCGGAAGATTCATAGCTCCAACTTAATCCTTCACAACCTATCGGGTAAAATTCCGGATGCTTTGAGAATTGTATAGAATCAGCGACAGCCACCCACAGCAACAGCAGACAGCATAACCCCCATAATATCCTTAATGCCAATCTTAATTTCATCTTGTTTTGTTCATCATTTCAAGTTATCGTGAATGGTCTAACTCGATGTACCAGCCTTCCTTGACGGGCTTGTACAGCGTGGTGTCGTTGTATGTCCTTCGGTAGATTTCGTTCAGGTCGCCGTGTTCGGTGATACGGATGTTCCGGCGGCTTCTCAATCCGGGATCGTAAACGAAACTCTTGGATGTTCCCGCATCCACGATGCCGTGGGAGTAATACACCATCGTAAGGCGCAGCCCCGCCGAATCCGTTTCCTCCCGTTTCCTGCGGTCGAAATGGATCAGGTCGCAGCCGGTTACGCCCAGCAGGGAATCAAGTTGCGTCTGGGCGGACGGCGACAGTCCGTGCAGGTACAATGAATCCTCCCCGTGCAACTCGAAAGGCTCGTAAGGCGTGCCGTGGATTTCCTCGAATATTCGCAGGCTGACCGAATCGGCGGTGTCTGGTCTGGATGGCGGATAGTGGTAACTGCCCTCCGTGCCCTCGGAGATAAGCCCGTACACCTTACGGAACGCCCTCTCGTGCGTGGCGAAGTGCCGTATCATTTCCTCGTCGCTCGGTGGCATGGGTGGCTCTCCGCAACTTGCGGCAAACAGGCTTGCTAAAAGCAAAATTGTGATGGGTATTTTCATTTTTGCTCCCAATGTTTTTCAAATTACTGATATATATCTGACAGCAATGCCTTTGAGTTCTTCTACACTGACTTTTCGGCATGCTTCTAAATTCAATCTCTCTAAATTATACAAACTTGCGATTGTTGGTTTTAGGTTTGTGAGAGCCGTACACCTTTGTAGAAAAAGAGTTTTTAGATTGACACACTTTTCCAAACCTTCGATCGAAGTAAATGAACCTCCGATAATACGCAAATACTGTAAACTAATGGTCTTTTCTAAAAATGAAAGGTTGTCTGTCCTAACTTTGCTTAGCTGAAGCCAATTTAATTGATGCAGCATTTCCCAACCACTGATTTTTGCATCATAACTGATATTGACTTTCTCTAATACTGGAAAAAGAGATAAATCCAAGTCAAAATTATTATCTACTCCCCAACGGAAATCTTTCAGTTTTGAAAGATGATATAATCCAGTAATGTTCGACCTTTTAGAAAGAGAAACGATCCAATGAAATGTTTGTATAAAATCCCGCCTATTTAGAAAATCAAAGTTTACAACTCTTTTTATATCATTCTTTTCAGAGCGGACTAAAACATCTTTGATATTATGTCTTTGGGCATAATCAAGACCTTCTTCTAAAGAATCAAAATCTATCGTTATGCCTTTAAAATAAGAAAACTCACTATAATCTACTTTGTATTTTTCCATAAATGCAATTCTTTTCAAAAATAGGTAGTGATTTGCTTTTTCGCTGTAATCTTCGCTTCAAGCCTTGATATGCAGCTATTTTTTCCGTTCAATTACAAATATATATCATAAGGACGAAACTTCGGAATATTCGGTCTTCCTTTTTTCAAGGTATGCTCAAAAGCAGTTTTTGCGGATGGTTGTTTGGGCGTTCCCCTTCGGGTCGGGCTTTCCGCTGCAAGTCCTCGCTATGCTGTGGGCTTTCCCCTGCAATCCCTAACGTGGGTGAAAGGGTTTTCACTGTCTTGCGCTTAAACCTTGGCGCACGGCGACATGGGTGGATCTCCGGATACAGCCGCTAAAAACAGTGTTATGATAGATTTCTTCATTTTCCTATTTTAATCTTCAATACTTTGTCTTTCTTTTGACAACCTTGGCTTCAACAATGATAGCTCCATTGATTCCAGCCATGCCGTATCGACAGTATGCCTGTTTGCCATCCAGTTTTTTTATCCGTACATTTTGCAAGTTATCCTTGATTATTTTATACAACCTCCCAAGTTCGGTGGAGTCCCGTACAAACGCACCGTCATAAATCCACAACAAATCCATTCCATGTAATACATTTTTTACTGCTTGTTCTCTGAAATACGGGCGATTGTTCTCCGATATGCGTATCTCATTGTCTGAAATATGCTTCAGGCATTTTCCATCCAGCGAAGCAGATATTGCCAAGTCCATGTCTATGCCTTTTTTTACTGTCTATCTGGCATTTGGTGTGTCTACACGTTGTAAACATCCATCTTGTGCAATCACATACGAAAGCGTGTAATGCGGGAACAGCCCTATTCCCTTGACTTCCACTCGCAGCGTGTCTTTATGCAGAAACAGGCGGTGCGCCGGTTCTCCTTCCAGTCTGTAAGAAATGAAACTGCTGTCTGATATTTCATCACTCCGGCTGCTCACTTGCGCATGAGCGCAAAGCACACTGCAAAACAGCAGTAGAAACAGAAGCCTCATATTCGGTTGGTTGATAAAATTACCTTTCGAATGTACGCAATAATAATTCATATATTCAATCCGTTAACATAAAAATCCCGATCACGTAATACATTATCATGTTCTTCCAGTTTTATAGCTACTTTAATAAGTAAAGAAATTGCCCTCACTATTTCGCCATTGAGTTTTACTTTCTCTTAAAATCGTATCTGAAATAAATCATGTTAAAATTTTTATCTTGTTCCCATGAATATCCGAACAGAAAGAGCAACGTGTTATCTGCCCCGGGCAAAACCTCTGTCAAACCGTTGTCAGACAAGATTTCTTTTACCTTTGGATATGTCAGATGAGGTAGCTCAATGTTTAATAGCGATGAGATGTGATTGCGTTGGGCATCATCTATATTCAAGTGGATGGCAGTAACGCTTGGCGGGACAGGGAGTTGTGATGTCTCAAATTTTATTTCATCATCTGGATGTTCCTTGAAATACGTTTCAATCTTTCTCGTAACAGCTTTAGTTACATGTTGACACAACGACAAATCACACGTGGACATTTCCATGTTAAACTTGAATGTATTGCTGAAAGCCTTCTGCAATACAGCTACAATACCAATTGGCTCGCCTTTGTGTAGCCTGCCATGATCGAATGGTGAATACTTCGGGTGCAGTTCTTTCACTTTCCAATATCCTGCCCTATATTGTGTAACCCAGTCTCCAATATTGATTCTTTCCATGTTACTGTATTTTTGTTTTATATTTTCAACGCAAGCAGGTGTAATATGTAATCACCTGCATTTTCCGCTGCTATCTTCGCTTCAAGCCTTGATATGCAGCTATTTCTTTCGCTTGATTACAAATATATATCATAAGGACGAAACTTCGGAATATTCGGTCTTCCTTTTTTCTATGGTATGCTCAAAAGGCGTTTTTGCAGTAATTGTTTGGACTTTCCCCTGCAATCCCTAACGTGGGTGAAAGGGTTTTCACTGTCTTGCGTTGACACCTTGGCGCACGGCGACATGGGTGGATCTCCGGATACAACCGCTAAAAACAATGTTATGACAGATTTCTTCATTCTATTTATTGGGTATGTTGCTGATTATTCAAAATTCCATATCCTCCGTCCATTCCAAAGAGTCCACCGGGCAAAGTCCGGCGTTATTCACTTCATACCATCCGGTCAGCAGTACCCTTATGCTGTCCGGCGTATATCCCTTGACCCACGTACATTCTACAAATTTTCGCCTGCCGTCTTGGATTTCATCAAAGGTGGCATGGTTCAGCAATCCTGCACGAAACTCTCCGTCCATATCTCCCTCTGTTGCCCTTACCTGCATGACATAGACCGGTTGCCCGTAGCGGGAGGTGCGACCGTCCTGATTGATCAGATATTGCAAGGCTTCGCTGGGTACTTCCTGACGGGCTCCTACCGTGATATGCAGCGCAAGGTAATCCCTCCACCTTTGTGGAACTTCCGTCCGTGTGTTCTCCACCGGCTCCGCCTTGCGCCCGTCTATCCGCATCAGTGTGCTTGTCAACAGGTACATTTCGGCAATAATCAGAAAGCCGAGGGAGAACAGGAAGAAGTAACATCTGAAAGGGCTGAATCTGCGTCCTTCATAGTGCTGCACGACCGCTTCCCTTCGTGAAAACGGGTATATCCAGCCGCGCGAAACACAGTGATGGACTACGACGATTCCAACTATCATGGCGACTGTAAACCACCCAAATGCCGTGGAGCCGAAAAGGAAATGAGCGGTTGTACAGAATATCGGTTCATAGATAAATATCATGATGCAAAGCATCAGCATGGACTCCCCGTCGGGGCGTCTTGGCTCGCCCTTGTAATGCCTCTGTGCCATTTCTCCCAACCAGAACAGGTAGTCGAAGAAATAATAGCGCCGTTGTCGTTCTTGCTCCTTATAGTTCCGTTTCTTCATTCTAAACTTCTTGCGACTTTTTATAATTTTTATAGCGAATGTTTAGAACATCTTTCCATTCTTGACTTGGACAGGCGTTTATTAATTGGATATATTTGTTGGCATCATCAATACGTATGACAGATTCCACCAGTTTTAATAAGTCCCACTGCAAATCATAAAAAGAACTCTCGGGAAAAATTTGTACCAATACTTCAGCTTCATCATATGATATGGGGAGTTGTATTCGCTCTAATAATTCATCATAAGAACGTATAACTTCAACAATGTTATCTGGGTCATTGATGCTTTCATTAGGCATACGACCTAAATCTTTCAACTGTAAAAATTCAGTTCTCATATTATTGTTTTTTAGAGTTCATGATGTCTGGCAGCTAATTGACCTTTATGGGCGATTGAGCTGCGTGTTAGTATTTATTTTTCATTTTGACCTATGAAATCAAAGATATTGTTTGATTCCTTTTCCATTTCCAAAGAACCCAAAGCGCCTAAATCATTTGAATATATAGAATTATCAGTGGGGTCACTGACATTTATGAAGTACCCTAAATCCCCATCTTGTCCTATCATAAAATAATTTGGCTCAAAGTCTTTTATTTGATATGTTTGATTTCTTTCCTCTAAATCAGAGTATGAATACAGACATATACCCGAATCATCCACCTCATACACATCACCATCATTGATTTTAGCCAGAAAATCAATGTAAAGTTGCGGAAAAATAATGTTGAGCTTTGCTTGAAGCTCTATAATCCTCTTTTTTATTTCTTTATTGTCGGCAATCATAACTTCATATTATTTATTCCTTGTAATTTTAAGAATCTATTCGGTAGTAATATTAAAATTTTGTTTATTTTTCCATGCTATCCTAAGATAATCACCTCTTATTAAACCTTTATCACGGTAATGTCTAACTATTTCAGAGGGCGACCAATCCTTGCCATCGGAAAATAATGTTCCGATTTCTATTAACTTTTGAAAAAGAACTGCACGCTTTTCTACATCATCAGTGGGCATAGAAATAGAATAGTATGGTCCTACTTTTTCAAATCCAATACTGATAAGTTCATTCTTAAAATTGTCATTATCATTGGCTATAAATATATTATTTCCAGCCAATTCAATAGCAACGACTTTATCTTGTAATTTTTCATTCATCATGTTAAACACTAATGTTTGGTGGCTAATCAACGTTTAGGTGACTGTTAATACCATCTTATAAAGGATAATCACGAACATTGCCAAAATCCTGCGATTATTTCATTGGTTGTATGGTGCTTATATAAATACAAAGCACCATATCCGAAAGGATAACTGCCAATAGTAACATCTTCACTATATCCGTCCTCGTCCATCGACAAGAAAAAAGAAAAGCCATGTTCCTCTAATTCTTTATAATAGCTTTCTTCATCTTGGATAAGGGAAGGTGCACCACCTATTTTTACAAGTATATTTTCACTACCCTTATCTTCTGAATATTCACTGATAGAACACATCCCTAAGTTGGTATTTCGTTTTTCTGTGCAATTACCAATTTCAGAAAATTCATGCTCTATTACTTTTATTGCGATTGAGGGATATATGTTGTTGTCAATAAGAGTATCATAATCTTGGTGAATGATGATAGAAAGCATGATGTTTTCTTTTTCAGGATGTACCAATGTTGCATAGAAATTATAATCGCAAGGGATTTGTTCTTCTATACATTTAGGAGGATTGCCACCAATCCTTCCTTTTACATTCTTGTCAAATGGAATACATTTGGCATATCGTTCATTCATATTTTCTTTGTTTTATTATTATCGGTAATGTTTGGCAGCGTTCCGCTTATTCAGTCGGTAGTGCTGTTTGTTGGCTACTTTACCAATCGAGCAAAGGCAACATTTCTTTAAGTTTTTCTTCATTCCCTTTTTTCAGAAACCTTGGTAAGATAGATAAATGCTTGAGTCTCTTAAGGTGTAATAGGGACGAAATATCATAATTCCGATTCTCGACTGTTACTCCAAAATGCAAATATTCAAGTTCAAGTAAACGAGAAAGCGGCTCCATGCTTTTAACGGGCTTACCAACTCCGCTCATTCCTCCATTAGATAAAAATAATTCCTGCAAACCACTTAATTCGGCTATCGGAGACAAGTCATAAAGATGATTAAGATCGCATATATAAAGAGTCTTCAAATTGGAAAGTCTTTTCAGAAACTCAATATTATCTATTCGGGTTATATAGGCAAGCACAAGAACCTGCAATGTCTTTAATGGAAATAAATCAGGAATATTGTCTTGGCTGTTACAGTGAATTTGTAAATATTTCAAATTGGGTAAAGAGGACAAAACATCAATGCGTTCTTCATCAATATATCCCAGTTTTATTGCTTCGATTTCATCATTATTCCTTAGAGCGTTCCAATTACTATAAGATAATTTGGTTCTCTTTAAAGGTGTAGGCAAGGACAAAATTTTAGTACCCTTGGGGACTTGGGATAAATCCCAATGTCCCCATACCTCACCTTCCAATACCCCTAAGTGTGCATTTGGGGGCGAAGGACATTTTTCTTCTGATAGGTAATTATTCCAATCCATATTTTCTTTTTGTTACAAGCAATTTATCCGTGACGTTCACTAATTCTATTTCGTTCGACTACAAATATATATCATAAGGACAAAACTTCGGAGCGTCCGGTCGTCTTTTTTCAAGGTATGCTCAAAAGCAGTTTTTGCGGGTGATTGTTTGGGCGTTCCCCTTCGAGTCGGGCTTTCCGCTGCAAGTCCTCGCTATGCTGTGGGCTTTCCCCTGCAATCCCTAACGTGGGTGAAAGGGTTTTCACTTTCTTGCGCTTGCACCTTGGCGCACGGGCTGTCCCGTCCCGGCGTCCGTTTCCGACAATTCCGGCAGGCTGCATGGCCGAAGCCGGACATCGGGGCGGAAGGACAAACGGAACACATCCGTCCGTGCCGTCACACGGGATGAAGTTCATCATCGGCATATCCCTTGCCAGACCATCGCTTTCAAGGATGAACGGGAATAGCTATTTCACTTTTGCGGTAATTTCATCTATCAGGTTTGTAATTTTCTCAATGGAATACTTTTCTATCAATCTTCTGGTTGCCGCTTCTGTCTTTAATTTCTCATTGATTAATTTTAGTTGGGGCAGATCCGATTGGCAGCATTCGTTCAAGTATTCTATTTCAGTGCCATAGGAGGTATATTTATAACGAGACTGCAAAAAATGCAGAAAGGTGTTGCGTGATTCGTTAGACAATCCCAAAATACTTTTTGAAACCTTGTCCGCATCAGCCTCTTGGAATATTGAAGTATCCCTATAAAGACGCTGTTTGACCGGGATTGCATCATTCAATGCCAGATTCAGGCGTTCGCAAGTTTCATCCGTCAGATTTTCCAGCATGACAGACACTTTATTAGGACATTTCTCAAATCTTTGCTCGAATAGTTTTTGAAAATACGCAACCAGTACATTCAAAATTCGATCTGAACCAATATTAGAATGATTCCTTCTTGCACCCGCATGTACCTTTGAGTTACAGCTCAACAAACCCTCCATATCGCTGATACCTTCCATCAGCCTGTCTATGGATTGCTTGCCTTGGGCAATGATGTCTTCCTCGGATACCTGAACAAGGTTGTCGCTATATAAAACCGATAGTATAGATATAATGACAAACAATTCTTTTAGATCAACGCTTTTATCCGCAAAGTAATACCGTACCGTTTCCTCGTAATGTTTCTCGTATTCTTCATTATTCAGTCTCCAATAATCATACAGATTGTCCCAACTATTCAAACTTGCGTCTTCGGCTGCAAAGTATTGTTGCAAATAGGTTGTATCAAAATACCCGCTTTCCAAATAGCAGACAATTTCATTGACGATAGAGCTATTAAAAATATCTAACTGTTTACCTATTTCTATAAAACGGTATTTGGAGAGGATTTTTTCACGCTCCTCATTTCTCTCTTTATCCGGGAACATATTGTACAGGCTGTTGAACAAGCTCGCAATTTCGGTATTTCCACCCTTATACTCGCAGTAAACGGCGACAAAATTTGCCAATAGCGATGTTATGATAAGTTTGTATTTGGGAGATTCATGATAATGTTCCGGCAAAGCCATGACTATCCTATGGTAATCGTTCAGACATTGCCGAAGGACTCTTAAATTATCGAATTTAGAGGCTTGGAATATCTTGATGATAAGCTCTTTGTTATCAGACAATAGGTTTCTGTTGTTGGCGGATATTTCGCCAATGAAAAAATCGAGTGTCTCCTCTATATTCACTTTAATCTCGAAAGTGCGCCCGATGGTCTTTTCTTTGAAATCCTTGAATTTCAAATTAGATTTTTCGCCCTCTTTTTCGGAAATCTTGTTCTCATCGCCAATGATGATGACCTTGCATTTACAATGTTCTGAAAAGTAATTGATGTATCCTAACAAGGTTTCCAGTTTGACATCACACCTTTCAAGGTCGTCAAAAATCAGAATTTTGTTTCCTTTTATCTCGGAATTTTCTTCTTTCAACAGTAAAATGGAGTCCAAGTCACAGGTTACACTTCCTTCATCCTTGCCATCACCGTCAATGTCGTATTTCAAAGCGATTTTCGAGGCAACTTTTAATACATTCTTAGCTAATTTCATTCCCTTGCTATATAGCCACGGAGATATTTCTTTGTTGATTTGTTCTGTGATTTGCTGGGTAGTGGTCAAACCGTATAAAGACACATAAATGGGCTGCCATTTTAACTTGTCCGCATCTCTGTTGTTTTTCAGTTGCTCCATCCATTGACGGATGAAAAACGTTTTGCCGCATCCCCAAGCGCCTCGCAACATGATGGCATATTGCGGATCGGGTATTTCCGCATATTCATTTAAGAAGGTGAGTATATTTTTATTCATAACCATATTCATTAGAGGTTTCAAAGTTACGGAAAAGAGTCGTAACGCTTGGCAGCGTTTCGCTTTAAACGGTAGTGCTGTTTGTTATCTAAATCTTAATGTCTTTATTAGCAAAATCAAGGCACTATTTCGTAAATGGTTCGGTCGCTATTCTTGAAAATGGTCTGCTCAATCTGGCTTCCGACTTTTACGATACTGTCTATGTCCGCATTGACTTTCAGGCTGATAACAGGTGCGTATTTCAGATGCTCGTAATCGACCGGAGTATTGTTATAGGTTGTTTCGACAATAGGATAATTATGTTCCTTTGCGAACTGTTTCAAGGTATCTATGTAGGGAAGCTGCTCTTTACCCATAGCTTCAAAATCTATGTAAAACTTTCCGTTCTCCAGCACAAAGTAGATGCAGTCCACACCATTGGAACAAATACCTATAAAATCATAATCAGTATTTCCTGCCTGCACGTTTCTCAATACATCCGGCAGTTTGTCTATCGTAATCCGGGCAGCAACCGGGATATTGGAGTTTATACCGTCGTTTTGCGTCACTCGTTTATTCCCATGCCCGCAACTCAATAAACTTAAGATAGAAGTAAATATTCCCATAATTTTTAAGAATCTCATAGTTTTTATGCTTATTATTAAAGATAATGTCTGGCAGCGTTCCGCTTTAAGCGGTTTGTACTGTTTGTAATTGGAGTTATTCCATTTTATACATTTTTTTCTCCCAACTTTTTAATTCTTGAAGAACAGGCTTGGGATTATGTAATATTTGATTAAGAAACTCTGTAAAGGTTGGTTCCAACACTTTAACTTCTTGGGTCTCACAATCAAAGAAAAAAACTCCCCCTTCTTTATTCTCATCATCAGTCAATTTAAGAACAATCACGCCATGATCAGAATACCGTCCTATTGCAAAATACCCTTCATCAAGAATTTCCTCCTGCATTTCTTGGTTTTCCTCAATCAGGATTTTATCCCATGAATGTATTGGCTTCGGATAGAGGAAAACATCTATATCCCAAAATATTTCATAGAAATGTTTATATTTCAAATAGCTTTTATATGAAAGAGGAAGAATGACATTCAGCTCACCTTCCAACTTATCAATATCTTCGTCTGAAATCTGGCTATCTATCGCTTTCCATATATGATCTTTTTCAGTTATGATATCCACCATATAATTGGTACGTCCCGGTTGAGTCACATATATTTTAGGCGATTTTCCTTCAAGCAGGTTATTGTCCAGAAAATCCTGCATCTCCGGTTCTATGGTTGGTTCATAAGAAGCAACATACATTAGGTATTCTTTATGCTCCTGAACAAGTTCCAGACATTTGTCTATGTAACTCCTTATTGTCGCCTCATTTTTGATGCTTGAAACTTTCCCTGTTTTTAATGTCGGTGTTCTACGAGTATTTTTCCGGCATTCTTCCTGCTCTGTTTTGTTTTCCGGATTCACCAATTTCATAGCGAATTTTTCCTTGATAAGGATATTTTTTAACTTTTCACTGATGAACCATTCGTATGTATCTTTCGTATCTCTTGCTATATAGAAATCTTTCAAACAGCGGTTTGCTATAATGGGTGGAATAGAAAATAGGCTGCTATCATCATTTTGGGCTTGTAGCTCTGTTTGTTGGTGATCTATTACATCCATATAATTAAGAATTTTAGCAGCATAAAAGTCTTTCTTCTGATTTTCGCAGCATATCTCTATGGGATAAAAAATAACTTCGTCTTTTAAAATATGGCTTAGTCTATCTACAAATCTTTGGCTGAAAATGGGAAAACAACAGAAGGTACGTAAAAAATCACATTTGTCTAAATCTTTTTTTGTCAGACCTTCTTGAGCAATACCTTTCAATTTGGTGTATTTCAAAAATCGCCCATCACCATTATTATGATTGAAGTAATTATATATTCTATCATAATTACCTTGAATTATGATTATAGTGTTCGATTTTCTCAGAACCGATTCTATTTTGTATATTCTTTCCATAATGATTTACTCCAATAACATGTAATTCTTTACATTTTCCGCTATTATCTTCGCTCAATTACAAATATATATCATAAGGGCGAAACTTCGGAATATTCGGTCTTCCTTTTTTCAAGGTATGCTCAAAAGCAGTTTTTGCGGATGGTTGTTTGGGCGTTCCCCTTCGGGTCGGGCTTTCCGCTGCAAGTCCTCGCTATGCTGTGGGCTTTCCCCTGCAATCCCTAACGTGGGTGAAAGGGTTTTCACTTTCTTGCGCTTGCACCTTGGCGCACGGGCTGTCCCGTCCCGGCGTCCGTTTCCGACAATTCCGGCAGGCTGCATGGCCGAAGCCGGACATCGGGGCGGAAGGACAAACGGAACACATCCGTCCGTGCCGTCACACGGGGCTTCGGCTGTTCGCCAAAACCTCCCGTGCCCCGTCCCGCCCGAAAGAGTTCCCCGGCGTTTGTCCGGCAGCCGGAAGCTGACCGTGCTCCCATATACTTCTCCCGTCCGTATCTCCTTGCCTTGGGAAACGGGCGTTCCCGGCTCTCCGGAAGGCTTCTTTTTCCTGCACCCGGCAAGTAACTTACCATTGGCTGAAATGACTGACAGGGCATTTTTTCCCTAAGCTGATTGGAAAAACATTGACGAAGGTAGGCGGAGGTGAAAGCAAATCCGCAAAAAATGCCAAATCTCCACCCTGCGGGTAGTATTTACCATTTTTTCAGATGGTTGCAATTCACCTTTTCCGCTTTCAATGATGGTCAATGTTCTTCCCAATCAGCCAAGGGAAAAAATTGGTTGGGGCGACAAGCGATGAAAACAGAGTAATAACGATTAAAATTTGTGAGTTATGGCAACAACGAACAGCACCATCGAAAAGATTGCACCGATGTTCACCGATTTGTTAATCAAGAAAATCGAGTGCTTGAAAACGGATTGGCAAAAACCGTGGATAGCGAGCCTTGAACAAGGTTTGCCCCGCAACATCAGAGGAACGCTCTACAACGGCGGCAATGTCTTGATGTTATTGTTCTACACCGAGTTTATGAAATTCACTTTGCCCGTGTTCCTCACGTTCAACCAAGCGAAGGAAGAGGATTTAAGTGTTTGCAAGGGCGCACGCTCGTTCCCCGTCTATTATTGGTTCAAGTTCGTGGTACACAAGGAAACGAAAAAGACAATCAAGTACGAGGAATACCGCAAGCTGACCGCAACCGAGCAGGAAAATTACAAGGTCATCCCGCAGATGAAGTATTACAATGTCTTCAATATCGACCAGACTGATTTTGCAGGGAAATACCCCGAACGCTACGAGCGCATGAAAAAGGGAGAGCAGCCCGAAGACTATTCGGACGGGATGATTTACGAGACGTTGGACGAGCTTGTCTGTCTGCAAAATTGGTATTGCCCTATCAAGGTGCAGTATTCGGACAGTGCCTACTATTCGCCCTCTTCCGACCATATCGTTTGCCCGCAGCGTGAGCAGTTCCCGCAGGGAGCGGAATATTACGGCACGCTTCTGCACGAGATGGCGCACAGCACGGGAAGCCCCCAACGGCTGAACCGCACGTTCGGCAGCTTCTTCGGGGATGCGCTCTACGCCCGTGAGGAACTTGTTGCCGAACTCACTGCCGCCCTTTGCGGTGCGTTCTTCGGCTACGCAGCCGCACCGCAGGAGAACAACGCCGCCTATCTGAAACACTGGCTCACCAAGCTAAAGGAAGAACCCGCCTTTTTGGTGGAGATATTGGGGGACGTGAACAAGGCGGCGAAGATGATTGCCGACAAGGTAACCGAACCGATGAACGAACCCGCAGCAGCCTAAGCGGAACAACAAAGAAACAAGAGTATCAACCTACGGGCGGAGCAATCCGCCCCGCTAAAACACATAAAATCATGAACGTAATCTATTTGACAGAAGAAGAATTTCAGAACAGCAAGGCACGCACGGCAGAAACGGACAAAATAGACGGCTGTCTGAAACAAATACAACCCCTTTACGAAGTGGTAAGGAAATTCCAGCCCGATGCGCTCCTTTTATATTGCGTCAGCCCGTCAGCCGCTTACCCTTGCTTTTACCGGCTTCATGTAGGGCTTATTTGTGAGGGAGTTACGTTTGTCCTGCACCAAAGTTACAAGGATAAGAAATGTTATTTCGAGGTCGAGACCTCCATGTTTTCCGAAGCCAAAGGCAGCATCCTGCACCGACTGAAAGAGGAAAACCCCGAACCCAACCGGATAGGAGTTTTCACCAAACGGAAAATAGAGGACTGGATAACGTGGGGATTGAAGATTTACAAGGCATTGGAAGCCGAGAACGAAGTTATCCAACGGATGAAAGCCGAGTATTTCGCCAAACTCGGCAGCGAGCCAATCGAATGGAAGGACACCGAAAGGCATACCGAGGGCAAAATCAAGCGGAACGGGCTTGTTTTCTCCTTCCATATATGCGGACGCAGCATTTACGAGAAAATCGAGTTGTCCCTGCCTTACAACAAAAGCAACTACGACACGTTCGCACGGTTGGCGGACAACCGATTTACACTGGAATAGTATGAACCACGGGCGGAGCAATCCGCCCGACAAAACCCAAGAACATGAAAACGGCATTTGTTTACAAACGGATATACCGCCTAATCCTTTGGGCTTCGGTGGTTTATTTCCTCACCACCGCCGCAGGGCAGCTTTTCGCCTTGTTGCTTGTCATGGCTCTGTTTTACTTCGTGGCACGGCTTGTTTTCGCCCTTGCGTGGCGGCTGTTTGTCGGCTTCGTGTTTGTACTGATAATCATTCTTTTAATCATCTGAAATTTATCGGTAGCCCGCTACTTTCTTTCGTGAGCCGGAGCGGGGAAAGAAAGTAGCAAAGAAACCGATTTCCCGAACGGAACGGTTTGTCAAAAATCAAAAAGAACAATTATAACAATCAACTTAAAAACAAACGGATTATGAAGACAAAAGCAAATCAATCAGCAGCAGAGAAAAACATCACAATGGTAGCATTGGCAGACATTCAGCCGAGCGGTTTCAACCCACGCAAGCGTTTCGATGAAGCAGCCCTTTACGAACTTGCCGAGAGCATCAAACGGCAGGGCGTGTTGCAGCCCATCACCGTGCGCCCCGTTGACGGAACAGACCGTTACGGGATTGTTTTCGGGGAGCGCAGATACCGTGCATCCGTCATTGCGGGCAGGGACGAAATTCCCGCAATCGTAACCGAGTTGTCGGACGAGGAAGCCGAGGAAATGGCGATTACTGAGAACTTGCAGCGCAAGGACGTAACACCCGTGGAGGAAGCCGCAGCCTATCAACGGCTTATCGAGAGCGGACGCCACACCGTGCAGACCTTGGCGCAACTCTTCGGAAAGAACGAGAACTACATCCGCACACGGCTGAAATTCACCGCCCTTATCCCCGAAATTGCCGCCCTTTTGGAAGCGGACGAGCTGACCATCAGCGTGGCGGCTGAAATCTGCCGATACGGGGAGGACATTCAGCGTGAGGTGTACGAGAAGCATTTGCAGGACGAGGGGACGTATAACAGTTGGCGGGGACTGAAAGCCGCCGATGTCGCAAGGCGCATCGAGCAGAACTTCACCACCGACCTGCAATACTACCGTTTCGACAAGACCGAGTGCGCCACGTGCGCACACAACACCAACAACCTGCTGCTGTTCTGTGACGGTGGCTGCGGACATTGCGCCAACCGTACGTGCCTTGCCGAGATGAACGCATCCTACCTCATGGAGCGGGCTGTGCATATCATGAAGACCCAGCCGGGCGTGTCGCTCTGCCGTGACCGCTATTGCACCAACGAAACGGTGGCAGAACGGCTAATCGCTTTGGGCTACGAGGTGGAAACCCTTGACAGGTACACCGCTTTTCCAAACTGCCCGAAAGAACCCAAAGCCGAAAATTTCAACGACCCCGAACGCTACGGGGAAGCCCGCACCCACTACGAGCAGCAATGGGCGGACTACACGGAGCAGGAGGAGGAAATCAGCCGCAGGAGCGAAGCGGGGGAAATCACCGTCTATGCCAAAATCGGGCAGAAGGGGATTGACTTCTGCTATGTGGAGAACGTGACCGAAGCGCAGACAGCGGACGGAACGCCCGCACCCGCACCGCTCTCACCCGTAGAGAAATTGGAGAAGCAGGACGAGCGCAACAAGGAAATCGCACTCGAACGCACGGTGGAGGACACCAAGAAACAAATCCTCGAAGCCGACATCACGGGCGGCAAATTCAGTGCGGACGAAGATACGATGCTCTACTTCTTCCTTCTGTCCTCGCTCCGTAAGGAACACTTCGCAGCCGTGGGGATTGCGGAAGACAAGCAGTATATCACGGACGAGGACAAGATGGGGATTATCGGCAGCCTCACCGTGCGGATGAAGACCATCATCCGCAGGGACTTCCTTGTAGCCAATTTCAAGGGAGCATACGGCAACAACACCGTGGCGACCCTCTTGCTTGACTTCGCACGCAGGCACATGCCGGAGGAACTCGCCAACATCGAAAGGGAGTACAACGGGGTGTACGAGAAGCGGCATCAGCGCATCGAGGAAAAGAAAGCCGTCCTCTTGGTGCAGGAACGGGCAAGGGAGCGCAAGGTAACGCAACCCGAAGAAGAACCGCAAACCGAAGAGATTGCAGCCTAAGGACAAAGGGCAGGGCGGAGAAATCCGCCCGCTACTTTCTTTCGTGAGCCGTAGCGAAAAAGAAAGATAGCAAAGAAACCGATTTTTCAACTTTCAAATTTTGACAACAATGAAGCAGGAAATCAGACAGAACGGGAAAACCGTCCTTTACAGCGGGGACGGTCATAGCATCCCCATGATATTCAACAACCTTGTCGGGAAGAACCTCAAAGGCAGGGAGTATTCGGACTATATCGCTCTCGTAGCCATTCCTGACATGGGATTTACCTACGGGAAGATAGCGTATTATTCGGACGGGAATTTAATCGCAACGGGGGAAATCAAGCCATAACATTCCCCTTCTATGTTTCATCGCCGCAGGTCCGGAACGGGTAGCGATCCGCCCGGACTTCTATTTTTACCCGCCCGTGGGAAAGGATTGACCCGACATTTCGGACGCACTTCTTTTTCTTTCGGTGAGCCGGATGCGGACAAAGACAAAGAAGCAAAAAGAAACCCCTTGACCCACCGGATTTTTAGCCAAGCTTCACACTCATTTTTTAGCAAATCTACGGGGAAAAACGGACAAGTAGCAAGGCTGAACCTGACGGTTTTGCGCACAATCTCCACACCTTCGGGTCGTATTCCACGCAAAAGCCTTGCATGAAGTCCGCTCTTTCCCCGTGCCCCAAAGCAAAAAATAAATGTTTCACTTTTAATTTTTGCATTATGAATACACTGTCTTTTCCTCAAATCACCGTAAGTTACAAGGACGCTGACGCATCCAAGAGAGTTAAAATCCACTCTTCCAAGGAGTCTTACGACATCCTCAAGACCTTCTACGAGGACTGTATGCAGCACCACGAGGAGTGTTGGGCGATGTACCTGAACCGGGCAGGCAAGCTGCTGGGCGTTTCGTGCATCTCACGCAGCGGGATAGACTGTACGGTCGTGGACATACGCATCGTCCTCCAGACGGCTCTCGTTTCCCATGCTTCGGGAATCATCCTCTCGCACAACCACCCGTCCGGCTCGACGGTGGCAAGCACACAGGACAACAACCTGACCAGTCAGTTGAAGAAAGGCTGCGAGGCAATCGGCATCCGCCTTTTGGACCACATCATACTGACCGAGGACACCTACCTCAGCTACACGGACGAGGGGATGCTTTAAGCACCCCCTTTTTTGTTCGCCAGCTACTTTACACTTCTTTTCTTTTAACGAGTGAAAAAATAATGTAAATTGAAATAAGAATAAATTTAGATCAACAGATTACCTCTTCTGCAATCTTATTCGCTCTCTTTTAATTAATTCCTTGAAATTTAATCCTGCATCAATACATAATTGCTTAAACTTATCCAATGTATAGATTTGGTTATTAGGAATGTCCTTTAACCGGGTTCTATGAAATAAATTGAAATCTGTTAAAGACGTTTCTATATTAGGATTTTCCTGCAACATTTTCTCGAAATTTTTTCTTCTTTTTCTTTGTATATGATGCAATATTATTATACAATGCAAATCATTAATGCTATTTATATCAAAATTATATACAGCATACATTTGTTTTTCTATCTGAACAAATCGCATATTCTCTTTTATACAGCAATCATCATTATTGAAATGAATACAGAGTTTTAAAATAGAATTTCGAGAGGAACTAACATCTCTGGACATCCATAAGCTATTTATTGAACCTATTTGAGAATCATCTATGAATATTCCATTACAGCCAGAAAATGTATCAATAATGGGTTTTATCAGGTTGTCTAAATCTCCAATTTTATCTGACTCCTTTTTGCGCAAACATGAAAAGTACCAAAAAAATTCAAGATTGACATCATTGTATATAATCCATTTAATTTTTGCTAATTCTGCTTTTATTACATTTTGCAGTTCCTCCTGAACATTCTTTTTAGACTGAAGTGTCGGAAACTTCTCAGAATCTATAATTAATGTAATACAATTGTTTGCACAGCCTTCTACTAAATATGGACTATCGTATGAACAATTATCAAATCCTATTTCCAATTTATAATCTTGCAACATAACTGTAATAATTTAACAATCTCACTAATTGGTTTTATCCAAACAGCATGTCCTCCATCTTCTACTTTAAGTAACATCCTCTATACTATAAGTAATTAAATGTAAGATC
>ERZ507587.172-NODE-172-length-11015-cov-8.30675_pt1 | contig 11015 bp, 6 predicted proteins | sample MGYA00512412_ERZ507587 | MGnify/ENA metagenome assembly ERZ507587
CCGATCTCTTTTTTACGCAGAAAGGAGGAAAACTGAAAGCATTTTTACGGTTCGCATGGTATTCCCTGCTGGCAGGGTCTGTCTCGATGGTACTGCTATTGCCGGAGATCGCCGTGCTTTCTGCTTCCGGGTCTGCTGAAGACAGCTTTCCGAAAACGCTGGAGTGGTATTTTTCTGTTATTGCGGAGCTGGGGCGTGCGGCAGCCGTCACTACAAGTTATACGGGAAATGATCACTGGCCGAATCTGTATGCCGGGGCATTTACCCTGGTACTGGTATGGCTGTATGTGCTGAACCGCAGAATCTCCTGGAAGGAAAAAGTTCCGCGTATGCTGATGCTTGTCTTTTTCCTTGTGAGCTTTGCGGATAATCAGCTGGATTATATCTGGCATGGTATGCATTTTCCGCAGGCGTTGCCGGGCAGACAGTCATTCCTTTACATTTTTGTGCTTCTGGTCATGGGATTTGCAACGATCCGCAAATGGAAAGGAACCAGACGCTGGCATATCATCATAGCAGTGCTTGCAGCACTGACACTGATGGTTCTCTCCGGATATTACGGGGATGAACTGGTGACGGAGTACATGGCTGTAGTTATTACCATGCTGTTTATCCTAGTTTATGGAATCCTGCTTCTTTTGCTTAAAATTGCCCCGAAGAAAATGCGGATAGCCCTGCGGGAAGCTGCCTTTTGTGTTGCCATTGCAGAACTGGCAGTCAATATGGCGGTAACCGGGCTTGGCGTTACCAGCCGCGTGGCATATACGGATAAACAGGGGTACTACGAAGATCTGCTGCAACAGGCAAAAGAGGATAACGGAAATGATGGATTTTACCGGGTGGAGGACAGTGGGCGGAAAACCAAAAACGATGACAGCCTGTACGGATACCGTTCGGCAACCATATTTTCCTCCCTGATGAATCTGGATGTCAGCCATCTCTTCCAGAGCCTATATATGGAGGGCGGAAAAAATTTCTACTGTTACAATGGTGCTTCCCCGCTTCCGTCAGCCATGTTTTCGGTGAAGTATATGCTTTCCTCTAATCCGGTGGATGAAAGTCCACTGCGGACACTTGTGGGAAGCAGCAATGGAAATTATCTTTATCGGAATAACTACTGCCTGCCACTTGGCTATATGATGAGCGAGAAGGCAATAAAAGGCTGGGAATCTTCCATGCTTGATAGGATCGGTTCCCTGAATTCCCTGGCACAGCAGCTGGGAGCAAAAGGAGACATGCTTTATCCGGCAACCTGTACACAGTCGCAGGCAGCCGGGGATACGACAATTGATATTTCCGAGGATGGATATTATTATGCGGATTATGTGACCTGCAATGCGGATTCCCTGACAGTATCAAGAGATGACGGATGGACGCAGCAGTATGGAAAGACCACCCACCGCTATCTGCTGGATCTGGGAGAGTGCAAAGCCGGAACAAAGGTCCATATTACCAATCTCAATGCAGAAACGATCGAATACCATGTGTACCGCCTGAATTTCAAGGCCATGTGCACTGCGTATGAGACGCTCAGCGAACAGACCATGTCACTCGAAAAAATGACAGATCGCAGGATCGTTGGAAGTATCGATGTCAGGCAGGCGGGAAGACTGATTCTGTCAGTGCCGGCAGATGAGGGCTGGAGTCTGTATGTAGACGGTAAAAAGACGAAAATAAAGCCTTTCGCGGATGCACTCATTGGTGTACACTTAAAAGAAGGAACGCATAAGATCGAGCTGCGTTATACCACACCGGGCGTACAGATCGGAGCTGCCATCAGCATAGCTGCGCTTCTGTTATTCCTGTTTAGTATGTGGATAAGATATAAGATAAGGGGGAAATATGGGGAAAAAATGCATCAGCATCGTCGTACCGATGTACAATGAGCAGGAATCTCTGCAGATTTTGTACCGGGAATTAAACCGCGTGACACGGGAAATGGGCGATTATGATTTTGAATATTTATTTGTCAATGACGGATCGAAGGATGCAACACTGCAAAAGATCCGGGAACTTGCAGCAGAAGATGAGCGCGTGCACTATCTTTCTTTTTCCCGCAATTTTGGAAAAGAAGCGGCGCTGCTGGCAGGATTGTCCTATGCAAAGGGGGATTATGTGACGACGATGGATGCGGATCTGCAGGATCCGCCCACTCTTTTGCCACAGATGGCTGCGATGTTAGAAGCCGGAGACTGTGACAATGTGGCAACCCGGCGGGTGAACCGGCAGGGAGAGCCGAAGATCCGTTCGTTTTTTGCACGCATGTTTTATAAAGTTATGCGGAAACTTTCCCACATTGAGATTGCAGATGGGGCAAGGGATTACCGTCTGATGAACCGTGCAATGGTAGATTCCATTCTTTCCGTCAGCGAATACAACCGGTTTTCCAAGGGAATCTTTGCCTGGGTCGGATATGATACCAAATGGCTGGAATTTCAAAATGTAGAACGGTCTGCGGGAGAAACCAAGTGGAGTTTCTGGAAACTTGTGCGCTATTCGTTTGATGGGATTATCAATTTTTCGGATGTTCCGCTGAAGATTTCCTCGTATCTGGGGCTGGTGCTCACCGTGGTTTCTTTTATTGCAATCATCGCGGAAATCGTACGCGCATTGGTATTCGGGGATCCGGTTGCCGGCTGGCCGTCGCTGGTATGTATCGTGACATGCATTGGCGGAATCCAGCTGTTTTGTATGGGAATTATGGGACAGTATATTGCAAAAACCTATATGGAAGTCAAAAGACGTCCGCATTATATCATAAAGGAGAGTAACTGTACCCGGAACAAAAAGAACAACGCACAGAATTGACGCAGATATGCTTTTTCTATATAATGATACAGAAAGACTGCACTGCATTTGGGATGCCGCGCAGTCAGATCATAACAGGTGAGGAAGAATATGCGAAAGATAAAACGCTTTTTGAGTGCCCTGCTTTGTGTGGCAATTCTTATAACAGGAACACTTGCCGGAGTTAGTGTGCGTACAGATGCAGCAGCCAGTAGTTATGCCGTGCAGCTGCGTGCGGCAGGATTTCCGGATAGTTACATCCGTGCACTTTCCGCGCTTCACACAGCATATCCGCAGTGGCAGTTTCAGGCGGTTAAGACCGGGCTTGATTGGAATACCGTGGTCAGCAAAGAGAGCGTAAACGGAGTCAATCTTGTTCCGAAGACCGGAAATGACGCAACCAAATCCACCGCAGACGGTGCATATGACTGGACCACCAATGTGTGGACGGTCTATGACGGATCTTCGTGGGTCGGTGCTGATGCAGACTATATCGCTTATTATTTAGATCCACGGAATTTTCTCAATGAAACCGATATTTTTCAATTTGAAAGTTTAAGTTTCAGCAAGGTGCAGACCAAGCAGGGAGTTTCTTCTATTCTGAAAGGAACCTTTATGGAGAATACGGTTGAGGACAGCGATGGATCTACGCTGGATTATGCGCAGGCATTTATGGATATCGGTGAGGAAACCGGGGTCAGCCCATATCATCTTGCATCGAGAGTGCGCCAGGAGCAGGGGTTAAAAGGAACCAGTTCCCTGATTTCCGGAACTTATAGCGGTTATAAGGGGTACTATAACTATTTTAATGTGGGGGCAGCGGGCATTACCTCCACACTGGTCATCAAAAACGGACTGGCATATGCAAAAAAAGCGGGATGGAATACCCGGTATGCAGCACTTGAAGGAGGAGCAAAAATTCTGGCGAAAAACTACATTGGCGTGGGCCAGGATACGTTGTATTTCCAGAAGTTTAATGTAGTGAATCAGAAGAATCTGTACAGCCACCAGTATATGGCAAACCTTGCGGCTGCTTACAACGAGGGCAGAAAGCTTGGACAGGGGTATGCGGACAAGCAGCAGGCATTTGTATTCCGTATTCCGGTTTATTCCGGTATGCCGACATCTGCAGTGACATTTATAGCCAGTGGAAATCCGAATAACTATCTGAAATCGCTCAGCGTAACCGGACAGACACTGACACCGGTATTTCGCGGAGATACTACTTCGTATTCCCTCGTCGTGGACAGCAAAGTTTCCTCCGTTACCATAAGTGCATCACCGGTAGCTGCGAAATCTTCTGTGACGGGAACCGGCACCAAAAAACTTCAGACGGGAACCAATACGTGTAAAGTTACCTGCAAATCGGAGAGCGGAGCATCCAAAACCTATACGCTTACCATTGTAAAGAAAGCTGGTGCAGCGGCAGAGACCAAGAAGACTTCCGTGACTTCGAAAACATATCAGTTGAAAAACAAAATGGTTACGGGGATTGCGCCGGGAACAAAGGCGGCAACATTTTTGAAAAAACTTAAAGTGACCGCGGGAACGGTCAAACTGTTCAGTGCATCCAAAAAGAGTGTTACCGGAATCGTTTCAACCGGCAATGTTCTGCAGGTGTATGACAGCAAAAACAAGAAAGTTTCTTCCTATACGCTTGTGATTTATGGAGATGTAAACGGAGATGGAAAGATCAACAAAACAGATCTGAACCGTTTGAACAGGCATCTGAATGGTACCCAAAAGCTTACCAGATGTTATCTTAAGGCCGCAGATACAAACCGCAAAAAAGACGGGGTCAATGTGCTTGATCTGGTATATCTGAACAAACATCTTCAGGGGAAGATCACCATTCAGCAGTAAAAGAAAGGCAGAACATATGAGACAAAAAAGCAAAGCAAAAGGAAAACGGATACTAGGAGTGGTACTGGCACTGGTATTTCTGATCAGTTGTATCATGACACCGGATGTGCATGCACAGGCGGAGAGCATGATCATTGCTTTAAGCGCCAGATCCGTGAAAATAGGAGATACTCTGGCAGTGACAGTGACACTTCCGGCAGGGGTGACGGGAACGGTAAATCTGACATATTCCAAAGATCTTTTTACGTATCAGTCAGCAACAGCGGAAACCAGTGTAAATGCAGGCACGGTTTCTATGACTCTGGGAAGTTACGGTTCCGGAAACAAACGTGCAAGCGGAACTGTTAAATTTAAAGCAGATGCGGCGGGAACTGCAAGTTTTGCCGCATCCGCACCATCTGCGGGCAATCAGGAAGGGGACCGTGTGGATGTGGGAGGTGCAAGTGTATCTGTAGCTGTTGAAAATTCGGCAGCGGCAGCAGATGACAAATCAAAAGACAATACGCTGGCATCCCTGACGATTTCCGAAGGAACCCTTTCTCCGGAATTTCAGTCGAAAGTTACCGAATATCAGGCAAAAGTGGGAGATCAGGTGACATCGCTGGCAGTCAGCGCACAGCCAAATGATGCTAAGGCATCTGTGATCTCGGTCAGTGGGGCAGACAAACTGAAAACCGGTGTAAATAAAGTACAGATCGTCGTGCAGGCGGAAAATGGTGTGAAAAAGACCTATACCATTCAGGTGACCAGAGGAGCTGCGCAGCAGGAATCACAGGATACACAGCAAAAAGGAGAGACACAGGCTCCGGCAGATGGGCAGCAGTATTTTACGATTGACGGAACAAATCTTTATCTGACAGACAGTATTCCGGATCGCTATGTTTTGGATGGCTTTGTCAAAGATACAGTGACTTTGTGGGAAAATCAGTATCCGTGCATGCGCAAAGACGGAATAGACACACCGCTGAGACTTTTGTATCTGGTGGATGAAAACGGACAAAACGGTGCTTTGTATATGCTGGATCTGGATGATCCGGAAGAAATTTATCCGTTTGTATGTATGAACTATAACCAGTATAAGCATACCATAGGGGAAGAGACAGCATCTGCAGAAGCTTCTACCCAGGAAGGGGAAACGGGCCTGTTCCAGAGTACGGAAAGCCAGATGCGGCTGATTCTCTGTGCGTTCGTTGTGGTTGTACTGATTCTTCTGATTATCATAGTGGTTCTGATCGTCAAAAGAAAAAAAGATGATGACGATCCTTATGATGATTTTTATGACGATGATGATGATGATGACGACGATGAGGATTACGATGATCCGGACGATGAAAAACTGTATGAAACGGATGATCCGGATGACACCGGGATATCCAAGCGTTACGGAAAGGAAACATTCCGCAAAAAAGGCGGATTTATGCATAAACTGTTAGAGGGTATGGAGGATGATCTGGACGATAATCTGGAGGATGACCTGGATGATCCGGAAGAAGATACCGATGACAGGGAAAAAGAGCGGGAGGACCATTACCGGGATGCAGATGATGAAGATATCATGCTGCAGAAAGAACTGGCAGAAGAAGTTCGAAGCTCCATGCTCGGAAGAAAGAAGAAAACAACCAAAAAAGATACCGATGACGATATCGAATTTATTGATTTGTAGAATTGTAACAGGAGGTATAAATTTTGATTCCATATACAGATAAGGCGAAAAAAGCTCTGAATTATGCGAACCGCCTTTCCCGTTCGTCCGGCTGCAACTATGTCGGAACCGAACATATTCTGGCGGGGCTGCTCAAGGAAGGAACCGGTGTAGCAGCAGAAGTACTGACAGCCAATAATGTGGAACTGGAAGCGCTGCTTAAGCTGATTGATGAACTGGTTGCGGCAGGTGAGGAGGTGACGGTGGCAGACCGTGACGGATATTCTCCGCGTACCCAGATGGTGCTGGATCGTGCCAGGGAGATGGCAGACCGTTTTGACAGTGAACGGATCGGAACCGAACACCTGCTGCTTGCCATCATAAAAGAGGGGGATTGTGCAGCTTCCCGGCTTTTAAATACAATGGGAGCCAACCCACAGAAACTTTTTGTGGATATTCTTGCTGCGATGGGAGAGGACCCGGCACAGTACCGGGAAGAAATCCAGCGTGGAAGAAATGAGGAGGCAACACTTACCCCTACGCTCGATCAGTATTCCCGCGATCTGACAGCTATGGCGCGGGCCGGACGGTTAGACCCGGTAATTGGCAGGGAAAAGGAAACCGAACGGGTGATCCAGATCCTGTGCCGCAGAGGCAAAAATAATCCGTGTCTGATCGGAGAGCCGGGTGTCGGTAAGACAGCGATCGTTGAAGGAATTGCACAGAGTCTGGTAAACGGAAACGTACCGGATATTGTGGCAGATAAACGTCTGGTATCTCTGGACATGTCCGGACTCGTTGCAAAATCCAAATACCGCGGGGAATTTGAAGACCGTATTAAAAAAGTGATAAATGAAGTGGAAACGGCTGGAAACGTGCTGCTGTTTATTGATGAACTGCACACGATTATTGGCGCAGGTGGAGCAGAAGGTGCACTGGATGCGTCTAATATTTTAAAACCGGCACTTGCACGCGGAGATGTGCAGGTGATCGGTGCAACCACGATCGAAGAGTATCGCAAGTATATTGAAAAAGACGCAGCACTCGAGCGGCGGTTCCAGCCGGTACAGGTGGAGGAACCGACAGAGGAAGAATCCATTGAGATTTTAAAAGGGCTGCGAAAGCTGTATGAAAAGCATCATCATGTGCAGATTACGGATGAGGGAGTGGAAGCATCCGTGCGTTTATCTGCCCGTTATGTCAATGACCGTTTTCTGCCGGATAAGGCGATTGATCTGATGGATGAGGCAGCTGCAAAAGCACGGCTTGGAATGATGCATGGATCGGATGAGATGATGCAGTTAAACCGTGAGATCCATCAGACGGAACTGGATATGGAACATGCGCTGCAGGAGGGAGATATCGAGAAAGCCCGCACATGGAAAGAGACACGGGAGAACCTGCAGGCATCCAGGGAAAAACTCGAAAAAAAGAACCGCCGCGTATCCAAAAACAAAGTTCCGGTGGTAGGAGAAAATGAGATTGCCGATGTGGTGGCTGGATGGACAAAGATTCCGGTCAGCCGTCTGACAGAAAGCGAGGCATCCCGTCTGCAGAAACTGGAAGAAACACTGCACAAGCGCGTGATTGGACAGGAAGAAGCGGTATCTGCAGTTTCCAAGGCTGTCCGCCGTGGTCGCGTGGGACTCAAAGACCCGAAGCGTCCGATCGGTTCGTTCCTGTTTTTGGGACCAACCGGTGTCGGAAAGACGGAAGTTTCCAAAGCACTGGCAGAGGCTGTGTTTGGCAACGAGGAATCCATGATCCGGGTAGATATGTCGGAGTATATGGAAAAGCACAGTGTATCTAAAATGATTGGCTCCCCGCCAGGATATGTGGGCCATGAGGATGGAGGACAGCTTTCTGAAAAAGTCCGCAGAAATCCGTTTTCTGTGATTTTGTTTGATGAAATTGAAAAAGCCCATCCGGATGTGTTTAACATCTTACTTCAGGTGCTGGATGACGGGCATATTACAGATTCCCAGGGACGCAAAGTAGATTTCAAGAATACCATTATCATCATGACCAGTAATGCGGGCGCACAGTCGATCATCGAGCCGAAGAAGCTTGGCTTTGGTGCAAAAGAAGATGAAAAGCAGGATCACGAGCGGATGAAAGCTAGCGTGATGGAAGAAGTCAAACGTATTTTTAAACCGGAGTTTTTAAACCGTATTGATGAGACAATTGTATTCCGTGCGCTGAACAAAGACGATATGAAAAAAATCATCGGCATTATGGTGCGTGATTTACAGAAACGCTGTAAGGAACAGTTGCAGATCGATCTGGTGGTACGGGAAGCTGCAAAGGAATCTATTGTTGAAAAAGCTTATGACCGCAAATACGGTGCCAGACCTCTGCGCAGAAAACTGCAGGATGAGGTGGAAGACCGTTTGGCAGACGCACTGATCCGTGGAGAAATCCATACCGGGGACCGTGTGATCGTGACGACGAAGAACAAGGAAATCATTGTATCAAAAGATAAAAAGTGATATAATTTAAGAACCAAATAATCAACCACACAGGAGGAAAAATCATGGCTGCAATCAGTGAATTAATTCGTACGGAAGGAAACGGAACCCTTAGTTTCGGCGATTACACTCTGGGAGCGAAAGCAAAGCTTGATAACTACGAATTTCATGGAGATAAATACAAAGTAAAAACGTTCAAGGAGATTACAAAGCTGGAGCGTAACGGACTGTTTGTATATGAATCTGTACCGGGTACAGCTGTCACCAATTTTACAGAGGATGAGAATACTGTCAGCTTTACGGTAGAGGGACCGGAAGATGCACAGATCACATTGGAGCTGGCAGAAGAGACAGAGTACGAGATTGATATCGATGGCAAGTCTGCAGGAACAATGAAGACCAATCTTGGAGGCAAATTAAGCCTGAGCGTAGAATTAGAAGGAGCAGATGCGGTAGCAATCCGCGTAGAAAAGAGATAATATATGGCAAAAGCAAAAACCAGTGCGTTTTTTTGCCAGAATTGCGGATATGAATCATCCAAATGGATGGGCCAGTGTCCGGCATGCAGAGAGTGGAACACGTTCGTAGAGGAACTGGTGGACCGGAAAGCACTCAGTACTTCCGGAAAAATAAAACCAGCGACAGAAGCGAAACCTGTTCCGCTTTCTGCAATAAAGACATCGGATGAGGAGCGGATTTCCACATCCATGCCGGAGCTGGATCGTGTATTGGGCGGGGGAGTTGTAAAAGGCTCCCTCGTTCTGGTTGGAGGAGATCCGGGAATTGGTAAATCAACGCTTTTATTACAAGTCTGCCGGAATCTGTCCGGGCAGAATCTTTCGGTACTGTATGTGTCCGGGGAAGAGTCCCTGCAGCAGATCAAACTGCGTGCAGAGCGGATTGGCACGTTCAGTGATCATCTGGAACTGTTGTGTGAGACCAGTCTGGACACCATACGCACGGTAATTGAACGGAATAAGCCACAGATTGTGGTGATCGACAGTATCCAGACCATGTATAACGAAAACGTTTCCTCGGCGCCTGGCAGCGTGTCACAGGTGCGTGAGTCTACAGGTGTTCTTATGCAGATCGCAAAAGGAATGGATATCTCGATCTTTATTGTCGGGCATGTGACAAAGGAAGGGGTCGTGGCAGGTCCACGTGTACTGGAACATATGGTGGATACGGTTCTTTATTTTGAAGGAGACCGTCATGAAAGCTACCGGATTCTGCGTGGCGTGAAGAACCGTTTTGGCTCCACGAACGAGATCGGTGTTTTTGAGATGCGCACAGAGGGACTGGTTGAGGTGGAGAATCCGTCCGAGTATATGCTCAGCGGCAAACCAAAGGATGCTTCCGGTTCTGTCGTGGCATGTTCCATCGAGGGTACCCGTCCGATTCTTTTGGAAATTCAGGCGCTGATCTGTCACAGCTATTTCAACAATCCGAGGAGAACTGCGACCGGAACGGACTTTAACCGCGTGAATCTGCTGATGGCAGTTTTGGAAAAACGTATTGGAATGCAGTTGTCGGATTGTGATGCTTATGTAAATATCGCGGGCGGAATCCGTATGAATGAACCGGCAATTGATCTGGGAATTGTGCTTGCCATTATGTCAAGCAAACTGGATCTGACGATTGATGAGAAGACCATCTGTTTTGGCGAGGTGGGATTAAGCGGGGAAGTGCGTGGTGTAAGCATGGCAGAACAACGTGTGGCAGAGGCAGCCAAACTCGGTTTTGAAGTATGCATTCTGCCAAAAGTATCCCTTCCTTCTGTAGGGAAGAAGTATGCAATGAAGCTGATCGGGGTGGCAAATGTCAGGGAGGCACTGGATGCAATTCAGGCGTAGGCTATGTGATATGAATTTCTTGTATTGTGTGAAAAATAAAAAGCATGATATAACAATTTTAGAATACAACATAAATTGTCTGAATATAATTTAATTTGTAATTTCTGATTGACAAAATTCGAGCTGGGTGGTATTATAACAAAGCTGACTCGTGCAGAGCAGTTCTGATCGGATAAAGCCAAGTGATATTGAGCTCCGACAGAATAAATTGCCGAGAAAAAGTTGTTGACAAAAAGCGACAGACGTGATAAGATATCAGAGTTGCCGCGAAAGAGCGACAACAAAGAAAAAATAAAAAAGTTGTTGACAATAACTTGTAAACATGATAAAATATACAAGCTGTTGAAAACAACAACGAACATTGATAACTGAACAGTGAAAAACCTTGAAAGATTTTGAGAA
>ERZ507587.287-NODE-287-length-3772-cov-2.94404_pt1 | contig 3772 bp, 3 predicted proteins | sample MGYA00512412_ERZ507587 | MGnify/ENA metagenome assembly ERZ507587
TTCCCTACACGACGCTCTTCCGATCTACAAACTTCATATTGTTTGCATAATTCTAACATTTGCAGCACATTTTCCCTGGTATTTTTTCTGAATCCATCCGGTCTTAAGGAACTGTTATTGATCTCCAAAAGCGTCTTTGTCTCCTTTGCAGTTTGAACCAGCACTTCATAATCTACCGGAAATCTGCCGTCATCCGGATGCCCGATAATATCAACATACGGCTTTTTCATGACTGCCGTATAAGCTTTCGTATTTTCTTCTCTGGTATGATCAAGTCCATAACATGGAGAATGAATCGATGCGATCACAATGTCCAGATTTCTGCAGAGAGATTCTGAAAGATCCAGATCTCCGTCCGGATTCATAATGTTGAGCTCCGTTCCAAGAAGCAGTTTCACACCATGCATTTCGCGCGGGATCACATTAAAATTCCGAAAATAAATCTCCTGACAAGATCCCGGCATTTGAGGTGCATGTTCTGTCAAAGATAATACTTCCAGTCCATTTTTTGATGCTGCATATGCCATTTCTTTCAAAGAACTGTATGCATGTCCGCTTGCAATTGTATGTGCGTGTGTATCTGCGATCAATCTCATAATTTATCCACTCCATTTCTTTTGATTTTTTATTCAGTATACCACATTTTGTTCTGAATACAATTTTTCATCATGGATACACTAAATCCGAGGTGATAATTTTGGATAAAGAAACACAAAAAGAAATGAAAAAAAATCAAGAACTGATTGACCATTATGATTATTTAAAAAATGCCGCTTCCTCCACAGACTGCACCGGACTGATCCCGGCGCTGCCCGAATCCGAGGACGAGCTTGATGCCTACAATGATGTTTATCAATATCAGACTCCACTCGTCAAACCAAAATCATAGAGGGAGCACACCCGGTTACTGTTCAGTAACACACCCACTCTCCAATCACGATAATTTGACAAAAAACGTTGTTCTTCGTCAAACAAAATGCTATAATGTCTTTATCGTAGGTAAAACGAGTCACAACAAGTGATACAAAGGAGAGATATAAATAATGAAATGCCCAAAATGTGGAAAGGATGTCATTTTACAGAAAAAGCAAGTAGGGGTTGATGAAAATGGCAATCCGGTTTTAAACGAATACGCAATCTGCAAAGACTGCAAAAAACAATGGAATCTTGACAAACAACGTGCAAAAAAATCGGCTCCTAAACCGGCTGCTTCTGTAGCAAAACATACAGAAGCAGCTCCAAAGCAGGAGGCGCCAAAAGCACCTGTAGAAAAAACAGAAGAAACAAAAGCAACAGAACAAAAGAAAATCGCTGAGCACACAGACGAGCAAAAACATCCTGTACAGAAAAAGAAGCGTCCAGCTTCCGAAAGACCTGTTTCTGAGCATTCCGAAAGACCGAAAAAGAAACGTCCGGTCTCTGATCATTCTGAAGAAGCGCCTCGGAAAAAACGTCCTGATTCCGAAGCTTCTGATGCTGTACCTAAGAAAAAACGCCCGGCTCCTGCAGATTCAAAAACAAGAGTGATTTCTGTTCCGGAAGAATTCAAACAGGAACCTTCCGAAGAAGGGCAGCGTTACGGTAATATTCCTTCTGAAAAAGTACGTGCAAAACGTGAACGTGCAGTGAAAAAAAGTTACGAGGATATGCTTGCATCTGATCCGGACAGAAAGTCTGTACACAAACGCAAGCCGGCTCCGAAGCCAGTAGAAGAACCGGAAGAAATCGAAGACGAGGAAGAATATGAGGATGATTACATCACTCCAAGATTCCGGGTACTCCGTGTGATTTTCGGACTTCTTTCTATCGTAGCGTTTGGTTTCTTTACATACAAAGGAGTGATCAGCGGACTGGACAGCATTACCTCCGGAAGTAATTCCAACATTGGTACTTTCTATGTCATCATGGCACTTTGCATGCTGATCTCCGGACTGCTTCTTCTCATTCTTCAGAAGAGCAATACGATTTTTGCATTCCTGCTCCCGATGCTCTTTTATATCGGATGCAGCGTGATCGGTTTCCTGAAACATGGTGATGACAAGATGCTCTTATACAGTGCGATCGCATGTGTTGTACTTGCAGTGATCTTCCTGATCCTGACGATCTTGTCCAGACGTGACACTGAGGAAGACGAAGACTTTGATGATTATGATGATCCATTCGAAGAGGACCACGATAACTACTAATTTTAAATTATAATTTTATGCCGGTCTGATTTCATTCAGACCGGTTTTTTTCACGCTTCTTTTTTTCCGGCATATACTTTTAGTAACATCTTTAAAAACTATGGAGTGCTTATGAAAAAAAGAATTCTCACATTTCTTCTTGCCGCATCCATGATCCTGCTTACGGGATGCCACTCTTCAAACAACAGTACCCCGACCGGCGGCAATCCGGATTCTTCCAAAGAGGAATTGACAAAACTCACCTTAAATGAAGTTGCACACTCGATTTTCTATGCCCCTATGTATGTTGCCATTGAAAAAGATTATTTCCGGCAAGAGGGCATTGAACTGGAACTCGTCACAGGATTTGGAGCCGACAAAACGATGACTGCTGTACTTTCTGGTGAAGCAGATATCGGATTTATGGGGTCGGAAGCTTCCATTTACACGTATAACGAAGGCGCTTCTGACTTTGTTGTAAACTTTGCCCAGCTCACCCAGCGCGCAGGCAATTTTCTTGTTGCCAGAGAAGAGAGTCCCGATTTTGAGTGGACAGATTTAAAAGGAAGCACTGTACTTGGCGGACGAAAGGGCGGAATGCCGGAAATGGTTTTTGAATATATCTTAAAGCAACACGGTATGGATCCGAAAACCGATCTGAACATTGTACAAAACATTGATTTTGGTTCCACTGCCGCCGCATTCTCAGAAGGTCAGGCCGACTATACCGTAGAATTTGAACCCGGAGCCACATCCCTGGAAACAGGCCAGAAAGGATATGTGGTCGCTTCTCTCGGAACCGACAGCGGATACATTCCTTATACCGCTTTCAGTGCCCGCAAAAGCTATATCAGTGAACATTCAGATACTATTCAGGGATTTGTAAATGCCCTGCAAAAGGGAATGGACTACGTACAGACACATTCTCCGGAAGAGATTGCCAAAATCATTGAACCGCAATTCCCGGAAACAGACCTTTCCACGATCACAACCATCGTATCCCGCTATTATGAGCAGGATTCCTGGAAAGAAAATCTGATCTTTGAACGTGACAGCTTTGAACTGCTCCAGGATATCCTGGAAAGCGCCGGCGAGCTGAAGGCCCGCGCTCCTTATGAAAAACTGGTCACAACTGATTTTGCAGAAAATGCCGGACAAAATTAGTGCTTCACAATTTCTTTTGGTTTTATTAACATTAGATTCAAATTTATATCACATTTTTTACACAATTTCTTTTTATACTATAATTGTTCAAAAGAACAGAACACTTTTTCATAAACTTTTTCCCCCTTTGAGTCACAGAAATGTGGCTCTTTCCTTTTGTCCTTTTATTCTTGCATCTTCTCTGATGCAGTGTTACTCTATAGTTAATAACTTTTCAGGAGGGAACACCATGATCGATAAGAAACTCATCCCTGTCAAAGGATTAAAAAAAGAACCCTTTTCAGGTTCTCATTTTGGAATGCGCTATTATTTTTGTGCTGACGATACAAAAGAAAACTTTCTCGTATTTGTATATCCGGAGCCATGGTCATTTGAAAAGACACCAGACGAACAAAAAACACAGAATACATTTCCCATGACCGAGGATGGAATGGATGCTGCGA
>ERZ507587.313-NODE-313-length-3446-cov-5.27455_pt1 | contig 3446 bp, 2 predicted proteins | sample MGYA00512412_ERZ507587 | MGnify/ENA metagenome assembly ERZ507587
CTTCCGATCTAAGTTCCTGCCTATCGGCAAGAGAACTATTGGAAACAAACACATGGGTTGGATATTTCGAGAGATAATATCACCAATTGGCATATTAAAGCAGTGCAAAACGCGTTAGACCCTTTAGGAGAACGATTAAGAGTCTATCTTAATCAAGAAGAGATTCTACACGGGGATGAAACAAGTTATCGTGTGATTGAAAGTGCCAAAACAGATACCTATTACTGGCAGTTTTGTACAGGAAAAGACAGTCAGCATCCCATCGTTTATTATCACCACGACGAAAGTCGTGCTGGAGATGTTCCGAAAACTTTTCTCAAGGAGTTTACAGGGTATTTACACTGTGACGGCTATAGCGGGTATAATGCCGTGGAAAGTGTACGACTTGTCTATTGTTTCGCGCATGTTCGGCGGAAATTTTTCGAAGCAATTCCAAAAGGAAAGAAAAACACGGATATTCCCGCAGCTCAAGCAGTCAAACAATTGGATAAATGGTTTGTCCTAGAAAAGAAATGGAAAGACTTTTCTCCTGAGAAGCGATTAAGCTGTCGGCAACAAGAACTGCGTCCATTATTTATTGCTTTTTATGAGTGGATGGCAACGATAGATCCTGTTGCAAAATCCAAGTTGGATGCAGCCGTTCAATATGCGTGTAAACTACGAAGTGGTTTTGAACCTATTTTTGAAGATGGTCGTTTAGAACTCACAAATAATCGTGCGGAGCGAAATATCAAAGAGCTGGTGATAGGACGGAAAAATTGGTTGCATTCCACAAGTCTTGAAGGAGCACGAACTTCAGGAATCATTCTGAGTGTATATAAAACAGCAGAACTTAACGGATTGAATCCTGTAAAGTATCTAGAGTTTCTATTTGATAAGATACCAAATCTTCCCGTACTTTCAGCAGAAACTTTAGATCAACTGTTGCCTTGGAACAAGGATGTACAACAACATTTTTCTCGTAACTAAAAACGCCAAACATTCCCGATTCTATTCTATAGGTCGGGTTATTTGACGTACAGGTACTGTTCTATGGGGCGCTTACAATATTGTGCTAATGCGTGCGTAGATTGTTCTATGAAATATCGAAAATTATCGGCTCTATAATTTATGGGACTGATGAATCAGAATTGATTCTTCAGCCCCATTTTTATTTTAGGTATTAAAAAACATATCGTTCTCTAGTATGATTAAATCACGACAAAATAAACAACTGAGAGGACGATATGCTATATGAATGATTCTATCAAAAAAATGCTGCGATTAATAGAGAAAGATTTGATGATTACAGAGGTCTCTTACGAGACCTTTCAGAAGAAAAAGACGTTGATCGTCGATGCTGTTTTCTCACCTGCTCCCCATACCTGTAGAAATTGTGGTTCTACTGTGGTAGATGGAAACGGGAAAGTAATTGTAGTGAAAAATGGGAAGAAGGAAACGATTGTCCGCTTTGAACAATACAATCACATGCCTTTGGTTATGCGCTTAAAAAAGCAGCGCTATACCTGTAAAAACTGTCGAACCCATTGGACGGCTCAAAGTTATTTTGTTCAACCCAGACATTCAATCGCGAATCATGTCAGATATAAAATTGCTTCTTTACTGACTGAAAAAGTATCTTTATCTTTTATTGCGAAAAATTGTCAGGTATCTTTGACCACCGTTATTCGTACGTTGAAAGAGTTTAAAAGCTACTTACCAAAGCAATCTAAGAGGATTCTCCCCAGAGTATTGATGGTTGATGAATTTCGTTCGCACGCTTCCATAGAAGATAAAATGAGCTTTATTTGCGCAGATGGCGAAACAGGACAATTAATTGATGTCTTGCCTACGCGTAAATTGCCTCGATTAACAAGCTATTTCTTAGGCTGCGCTAATCCTGAAGAAGTAAAATTTTTAGTCACAGACATGAACGCCGCCTACTTCCAGCTTACCAAACGTATTCTGCCAAATGCGAAAGTAGTGATTGATCGGTTTCATATTATCAAACACATGAATCAAGCCTTTAATGAGTTGCGTATCCGTGAAATGAATGAACTTCGTAAAGTAGGACAGAAAAGTCAGGCAGAAAAACTGAAAAAGAACTGGCGCTTTTTGCTAAAAAATCGTGCAAACATCAACCATTATGAATACAAAACATGGAAAAGTTTTCGAGCACCAAAATACCCATTTCTTACGGAAGCGATGATGATTGATCGATTGCTTGGCTTTTCTACGTCCCTGAAGGAGGCGTATCCCTATTTTCATGAATTAGTTGAAGCCTTTCGAGACAAAGACCCTGACTTATTTTTCTCCTTATTGGCAGAACTTCCCGAAACGTTAGATGACAGCTTTCGGGAAAAGCTTCAAAACCTTCTGACCTATGAAGAAGGCATCACCAACGCAATGATCTATCCTTATTCCAATGGAAAAATAGAAGCGAAGAATACCCACATAAAGACAATGAAACGAGTATCCTACGGATTTAAATCATTTGAGAACATGAGAATTAGAATCTTTTTGATCAATCAATTAATCAATGTAAGATAACAAAAAATCTGAGCCAGAATGTGGTTCATTCTGACTCAGATTTGATTTTGCACAACTCATCAGTCCTTATTGACAAAGAGCCGAAAAAAAGGGGTTGACAAAGCTTGTCATAACCCCTTTTTCTGGCTCTATACTTTTTGATGTTGGTGAACTTCACCAACATCTTTTTTGTATAAAAAAATATAGAAAAGACACCCTGAAATCCTTTAGAATTAATTTGGCTACCAATTCATAGGAGGATTCAAGATGTCTCATACTCAGCTTATCAAAGATACCCTAAATATTCTAGACCTAAATATCTATTTCGAGGAAAATTGTTTAACTAAAGAAAAATACAAAGGGCAAATTTGCTTGATTTACAAAGGAACTCTTCTGTACAAGCCAGAAGAGTGTTCCCATTGTCTTTGTGTCGTCCCCTCTAGGATCATTCGTTGGGGGACGACAACCGTTCGGTTGTTACTGAATGATGTGTCTGAGTATCGCACTTATCTGGAGCTGAAGAAACAACGATTTAAATGTAAGTCTTGCCAAAGAACATTCGTAGCGGATACCTCTGTTGCTGAAAAACACTGTTTCATTAGTCAAAAAGTTCGTTGGTCTGTCATTGCTCGCTTAAAAGAGAATACTTCCATGACGGAAATCGCTCGTCAGAAAAATATTTCCACTTCTTCGGTCTATCGTGTCATGAAGCGATTCTACCGCCCATTGAATCCTTTCAAACAGACTTTGCCAAAGGTCTTATGCTTTGATGAATTCAAATCGGTTCGAAGTGTTGCCAGTGCAATGAGTTTTATCATGATGGACGGACAAAGCCATGCATTATTGGATATTGTCGAAAATCGACGCTTGCCTTATTTAGAACGCTATTTTTCTCGGTTTTCATTAGCGACTCGTGACGCCGTTCAATTGATTGTTAT
>ERZ507587.377-NODE-377-length-2755-cov-2.84037_pt1 | contig 2755 bp, 4 predicted proteins | sample MGYA00512412_ERZ507587 | MGnify/ENA metagenome assembly ERZ507587
TGCAGGCCTGCCATGGACTATGTGAGAGGGCAAACTTTAATTGGACGTCTTCAGACGGAGAAAAAGATACCAAAAAAGCTTTTATTTCAATGGTTTCGGATGCTGTGTACCCAGCTGGATTGTTATCATCGAAGTAAAGGGATGCAGTGTTACCGGTATTTGAGCCCGTACAGTGTGATCGTAACGCGGGAGGAGAAGCTGCTTTTACTGGATCTGAGTGTACCCGGCAACGGATTTGTGATGAAGAAAATGCAGATACCGGCTGTCCGCGCGCATTTCGTGATGCCAGCAGGAAAGAAACGAAGCGGCATGGCAGTCGGAATAGACTTGTATGGTCTCGGCAAATTGTTTCAGTTTATGCTGGCATATACGAGTGTGGTTCCGCCGCTTACCTGGAAGGAGGAGTTTATGATGTCATTGGTGATCCAAAAATGTACAGGGGAAAATGGAAAGAAAACATACCGGGAATTTGATCAGATCCTGCGGGAACTGCCAAGAGGCGACAGGCGGAAATCCTGTTTCCGTAAAATAAAAAAAGCCCTATAACAGGGAGGATGCCAGGTGACCGTTGTCACGGTCCCTGGCGAGTATTATGAAAAAGTTTATTCGAATAGTATCACTACTATGCGGCATCTTTTGCTATCAAATGTTTTATCTTCATTTGATATTTATAGTATAGTCAGGAGAAATGAAGAAACAATGTTAATAAAATGAAAGAATTTTGAATGATAAATGAACAAATTATGAACAGCAAAGTCGCGGTTGTAAGGGGAAAGAGAACTTGATATAATGGACAAAATGACAGATGTGAAAGGAAAGGGAGGATAAGAGATGTCACAGAAAGAATTTCTGGAAGAGCTGCGCACAGCGTTGAGCGGAAAACTGAGTGCTCAGGCTGTTTTAGAGAATATAGAGTATTATCGTAATTATATAGAAGGAGAAGTGCGAAGTGGCAAATCCGAAGCTCAGGTGTTGGAGATGCTCGGAGATCCGTGGATTCTGGCAAGGACGATCTCAGATGCGCAGGATGGTACGGATGATTCGATTGTAAATGAAGCGGGCGGCAGCGATTATGGTGCTTACGGAGAAGAGACCGGCAGACAGGACATGCATTTTCAGGAATTGAGATTTCCGTGGTGGAAGATCGCGCTGATCATTCTGGCGGTGATCCTTGGAATTGTTCTGGTTATTTCTGTGATCACGGGGCTCATCAGACTTCTGCTCCCGGTTCTTGTTCCAATTCTGATCGTGTGTCTGATCGTGCAGTTTTTCAAGGGAAAACGTTGATAGAGATAAAGTAAAAGACCGATGGGGGAGCCATCGGTCTTTTGAGGGGAGTATAAATAATTAATAAGGGGTTGTAGAAAGACTACTTTCTACAAGCACAAGTATAATATAAGAAATTGGAAAATGCAAGCAAAAATACAAAAATTCCGAATAAAATTGAAAGATGCAGAGATACTATGAGTGTACCAAATAAATTTTTCAGGAGGAATACTCATGGCTAAGAACTACAGCAATAAAGAAAACAACAGAAACATGGCAAACAACAATGCATCAGAAAACGGATATTCATCATATGCAGATGAACAGAACAGAAACAGTAAAAACAGCAGAAATACAAATAAGACAACATCGAAAAACTGCCATAGAAACGGCACGAATTCCAGCGAAAACATGAATAACGCCAGATAATATCAGAGCGGGACTCATGTAAGTGAAAAAAAGAGGATACGATTTTAGTGTGCAGACAGCAGCAGAATCGTATCCTCTTCTTTACTATACGTGTGAATTATAGTAATATGAGTACAGATATTTGACACACGCAATGCGTGTATTCGGATACATATGGAGGAATATATGGAAAGATTTGAATTGATAGCACCGTGTCATTTTGGACTTGAAGCGGTGCTCAAAAGAGAAATTCTGGATCTGGGATATGAAATCTCCCAGGTGGAAGACGGACGTGTTACTTTTTATGGAGATGCAGAAGCCGTATGCAGAGCGAATGTATTTTTGCGGACAGCAGAGCGTATTTTGATCAAGGCAGGATCATTTAAGGCGGTTACATTTGATGAATTGTTTGAAAAGACCAAGCAGATCCCCTGGGAGCATTATATCCCGCGAGATGGAAAGTTCTGGGTTACGAAGGCTGCATCGGTAAAAAGCAAGCTGTTCAGTCCATCGGATATTCAGTCAATCATGAAGAAAGCGATGGTGGAGCGGTTGAAGAGCTGCTACCATATTTCCTGGTTTGAGGAAAGTGGAGCATCCTACCCGGTGAGAGTGTTTCTTATGAAAGATATTGTCACGGTAGGGATTGATACATCGGGGTTTCACTTCATAAGAGAGGATACCGGCAGCTGTCAAGCAAAGCGCCGATCACAGAGACACTGGCGGCGGCACTGATCATGCTGACGCCATGGAAGAAAGATCGTATCCTGGTGGATCCGTTCTGTGGAAGCGGAACATTTCCGATTGAAGCGGCGATGATGGCAGCAAACATTGCGCCGGGTATGAATCGTTCTTTTACTGCCGAGGAATGGACCAATCTGATTCCAAAGAAAGAATGGTATGACGCTGTCAATGAGGCGAATGACCTGATACAGGACGACGTGGAAGTAGACATCCAGGGATATGATATTGATCCGGACGTGGTAAGAGCGGCGAGAAAGAATGCAGAAGATGCAGGCGTGGATCATATGATCCATTTTCAGCAGAGAGCCGTGCAGGATCTGCGCCATCCGAAGAAATA
>ERZ507587.642-NODE-642-length-1884-cov-2.69984_pt1 | contig 1884 bp, 1 predicted proteins | sample MGYA00512412_ERZ507587 | MGnify/ENA metagenome assembly ERZ507587
TCGCAGGTGATACCGTAGATATAACAAAAGACGGTTTGATGATTAACGGTGCTACGCAGATTTCACAGGATATTTATTTTGACACCACACAGTTTCAAAATGGAGTTGACTTTCCAATCACTGTTGGCGAAGGTCAGATATTTGTACTGGGTGATAACAGACCGGAAGCGTCAGACAGCAGAATCTATGGCTGTATTAATATTAAAGACGTCAAAGGAAAAGCGATTGCGGTTATTCGGACCAGAGGACTCTAATCCCCTCCTCCGTTAATCAAATAAAAACAAACAATATTATTTACAAGGGAGGAATCATTATGAGCATAAATAAAATGTTCAAAAAAGTGCTCGCAGTTGTTGCTGCTGGTGCCATGACGATGGGAATGGCAATGCCAACATTTGCGGCAGATGAGGGCAAGACAACCGAGGCTTGGATTACTAAGACCTACTACACAGAGGTCGGAAAGGCTGAGAAGTTTAGCTTTACAGCAGAGCAGGTCAAGACAGGAACTGGTATCATTACAACAGATTCAGCGGTTACTATGCCGGAGATATCATTTACCGATACTGAAACAGGAACAATTTCTAAGAGAGGTCAGATTACATTTCCGACATATCCAGAAGCAGGAAAGTATGAGTATACTGTAACAGAGACACAGACAGCAGATCCAATAGTAGCAAACAGTGAGCATGAAAAAATGATCATGTCACAGGCTGAGTATACAATGGATGTATATGTTACAGATGGTGCAACTGGTACAGAAATTTCTAATATCGTTGTAAATAAAGTGAAAGATGATGCAGGTCAGACAGCAACTGGTAAAGTAGATATTGGAAATACCGATACTAATAGATTCAACTTTACTAACACTTATGTACAGGAAGCTGGTACAGGTACAGATCCTACAAATCCAGATCCGATTTATAATCAGTTTGGCTCTTTGAATGTGTCTAAAAAGATTGTTAATGCAAATGGTACAGCAACAACTCCTGACGATGAGTTCGCTTTCACAGCAACCTTTGCATTCCCGAAAGGAACAGATGCAAACACACTTGGCGGAATCAAAGCTAATGGAGGTGATGTTACACTTGCTGAGGGCGGAACATACACATTCCATTTGAAAGCAAATAAAAACACGAAATTCACTGGTGTTCCAGTAGGAACAACAATTACTGTAAAAGAGTCTGCAGCTAAAAACTATAAAGGTAGTGCTGAAATCACTATCAATGGTACTAAGCTGACTTCTGTTGCTGAAACATCATACAACACAGAACTTACAGCAGTAAGAAGTCAGAAATTAGGTCAGAAACAGAATATCGTTGATGTAACCAATACATACAACGATGTACCTGTAACTGGTATCATCATGAACACTCTTCCATACGTTCTGATGATTGCACTTTGCGGTGTAGCACTGATCGCTTTTGTAGGATTCAAACGCAGAAGATTACAGAAATAATAAAATATAGCAACCAGGAAAGGGGATGTGTGCGGCGTTGCTCCGCCGCATCCCTTTTTGCTAATTTTGCGAGCAAATTGGTCAGATGAATCAGTTTTGATAAATATAAAAGAAACAGAAATGGTGAAAGGAACTTGTACATATGCTTCGGATGAAGAAAGTGCTGAAAGGAATTATCAGAGGATTAGACCATATTGTAAATTTTATAGCATTATCACTGATTCTTGCAGCTATGTTTCTCTCCGGTTATATGCTGTGGGATTCCCATCAGGTATATCAGACTGCAGATGCAAAAAATTATGAAGCATATATTCCTACTGAAAAGAGTACGAAATCTTTTGAAGAATTACAGAAAATCAATCCGGATGTGATTGGATGGATACGAGTGAATGACACAAATATCAATTATCCATTGGTGCAGACGGACA
>ERZ507587.795-NODE-795-length-1625-cov-3.07962_pt1 | contig 1625 bp, 1 predicted proteins | sample MGYA00512412_ERZ507587 | MGnify/ENA metagenome assembly ERZ507587
CGTTGGAATATACACTTCAGGCATTGGGATATGACCGCATTCATGTGGCGACTGTAGAAGGCTTTCCAGAATTAAAAGACGTGATGCATCGGATTGAACAAAAGCAGTATCGTAAAGTGGCACTGCTGCCGTTTATGTTTGTGGCAGGAGATCATGCAAAAAATGACATGGCAGGAGATGAGGATTCCTGGAAATGTGAGCTGGAAGAAGCCGGATATGAAGTTCGCCCGATCTTAAGGGGACTTGGAGAACTTCCGGGAATCCGTCAGATTTTCATGGAGCATTTAGAGGAGGCACAATGACAGAACAGGCATTTGTGTGGAAAGATCAGAAAAAACTGAGAATGGGATATACCACCGGAAGCTGTGCTGCGGCTGCGGCAAAAGCAGCAGCCAGAATGCTGTTTTTGGGAGAAGAGATCCGTCAGGTTTCTCTGATGACACCAAAAGGGATCCGGCTGTATCTGGATGTGGAGGACATTTTGCGTATGAAAGACAAGGTACGCTGTGTGATCCGAAAGGATGCAGGGGACGATCCGGATGTGACGGATCAGATTCTGGTCTATGCAGAGGTTTCCAAAACAGAGGGAAAGCAGATCACACTGGATGGCGGCGTTGGTGTCGGACGTATTACCAGAAAAGGACTGGAGCAGGATATCGGCGATGCCGCGATCAATAAAGTTCCAAGAGCCATGATCCGTGAAGCAGTGGAAAAAGAGAAAGAGCGCGGCGGGTACACAGGCGGTCTTTCTGTGATCATTTCAATTCCTGACGGAGCAGAACTGGCAAAAAAAACATTCAACCCGAGGCTTGGTATCGAAGGAGGACTTTCTGTGCTTGGAACCACAGGCATTGTAGAGCCAATGAGTGAGAAAGCTCTGACAGATACGATTTTCCTGGAAATGAAGATGCTCAGAGAAAATGGAAACGAGTACTGTTATCTGGTACCGGGAAATTATGGAAGTGATTTTCTGAAAGAAGCACTTGGTTATGATGGAAATCTTGCGGTCAAGTGCAGCAATTACATCGGAGAATCCATTGATCATGCGGTGCGGCTCGGGATGAAAGGAATTCTGCTGATCGGACATGTGGGCAAACTGATCAAGGTGGCGGCAGGAGTGATGAATACGCACTCCAGACAGGCGGACTGCAGGATGGAAGTATTTGCTTCGCATGCGGCGATGGCGGGGGCTGATCCTGAAACCGTAAAAAAAATTATGGAAAGTATTACAACAGCAGAAATGACAGAACTGCTTGAAAAAGAACAGCTGTTGGGACAGGTTATGGATTCTGTAATGAAACGGATCGCATTTTATCTGAAGCACAGAGGAGGGGAGTCTCTTCGTGTGGAAGCAATCGTGTTTTCGAATGAAAACGGGATATTAGGAGAGACTTCCGGTGCAGAAGAACTTTTGGAAATCATACGCGCAGAATCAGTGAAAGAGAAACGAACAGGAGAGAAAGAATGAGCGGAATATTTTACGGAGCAGGTGTAGGGCCGGGAGATCCCGAGCTTTTGACAGTAAAGGCACTGCGTGTCATGAAGCAGTGTCCGGTGATTGCAATCCCGGTATCGGATAAAAATTTTACAGAGGCGGCGTATGATCCGACAGGAACAGATCCTGC